>OLHG01000011.1_pt1 | contig 134664 bp, 190 predicted proteins | sample 1605971 | NCBI WGS metagenome assembly OLHG01 (sample SAMN03283289) | human gut metagenome | biome: human-associated habitat; material: feces | host: Homo sapiens | place: Peru | collected 2012 | reverse complement strand
ATATAATATAAATATAAGGAAGCTATAATTAAATTAGCTTCCTATAAAACTAAATAAAAAGAGAGGTAGAAATATGGAATTAATGTTACCGACTAAAAGAGATTTACTCGATTTTATAATTAAAAAGATTAAGGAAAATCTAAATTCTTTTAATGATCGTAAATTTCTTGTATACAATTCTTTATATGATATTCATGAGTTAGCTGTAATAACAAGAGTATATTTGAGTGATGGTAATCAATATAATGAAGATTCTATCGTACTTTGTTACGATCGTTATTCAAGTAATTGTATAGAACAAGATGAAGTAGTATTATCAGATTTATGTTATAAGCAATTGCTATTGTTAGTAGTTGATTATAAACAAATTTATTAGTGTTAGAGGTGAATATGGAAATTATTAATAATTTTAAATTGTTAAAGCAGTTATTAAAATTTGAACCTGGAACGTATTATAAGTTTGTAGCTCTTGTTCGTGCAAAAGACTTTACAGATGGTAAGTACGAGCCTATTTTAAGTATAAATGAACGTGGCGAAATTTTTATACGTCAATGGTTCGTTGATAGTGAAGACAGTCTTGATAAATATAAAGATGATATGATTAACTTATGCAAGGCTACTAAAGCAAGACTATATGTTACTACTGATAGAAAAAGCACTAAAAAGACTATTTTAACAATGGCGTGGCAGTTGGACGATTATATTAGACAGCTAATTAATAATCCAAATGCACCTATTTCTATAAGAAAATTATCTAAATTTAGTGCTTCTGCTTCACAAATGGCAGAGTGTAGCGATGGTCCAAAATATTGGTTAATTGATATTGATAACACAGAGATTACGAATGAAGAAGTTGAACAAATCGCTAAAGACTTCGAATTTGTTATGGAAGACTTTTCTCCTATTAAAATGAAAACACTTAATGGCTATCATTTATTATTTCCGCGCACTTTTGGATTTAGAGACACTTATGCAAAGTTGTGGAAACAAGTAAAAGATAAAACATGCTCTATTGATGATACCGCGTATAAGACATATGAACTAAAAGAGCAAGCGTTTAAGCGGTTATGGAAATATAGAGATAACTGGGAAGATAAAGAAAATGCTCTTACATTAATTTATGCAAATTTTGAGGATTGATTTACATTCCTAATATTTATTGTTAAATATAATACGAAGCACATAATATTGGTTATTATTATATAAATAATCATTTAAATTTTTATGATAAAACTAGTACTTTTTAATCCGTTACAACAAGAAATCAAACAAAAAGTAACAGTTAATTTTGATAATGTAAGTTATTACAATCCAAGTATTGCTTTTCCGTATACAGTAATTCATTTTTGTAATGGCGAAGAAATACTCGTATTTGAAACAGTAGAAGAGATTGATAATAAATTGCAAGCTAAATAAAACTCATTGATATAAGATTTTTTTAAGGAGTAATTAAATCAATGAGAAAAATGAAAGAAACTGTTAAATCTTTCTTTAAAGCTTTAGTTGAATTAAAAGAACAAGAGCTTAAAAGTAAAGGTTTAATTAAATAAGATTGTTGAGAAGCTTTATTCGGAATATATTCCGAGTAAACGCTTCGAAAACAATAAGCATTATGAAAAATACTTTTAAACAAGAAATTATAGATTTATTAAAAGAAATGACTGTAGCCTTTTTACAGTCTATTAAAATGTTTTTTATCGATTTAAAGGGCTTTCGTAATAGATTAATTACTTTTGTTTGTTTGCTTGGATTATTATTAGTAATAAGTGAAAAAGCGCAAACTGGAGCTCAAGTATCTATATTAGGTATACTTGGCGTCATAATTAGTTATTATTTTAAACAGAGGAATGATACAAAATGAAATTCGTAAAATTAATTAAAGCAAAAGAAAGATATATCGACCCTAATAAGTATTATACTATATCTGAAGATATTTTAGAGCGTTATTATTTAGTGAAAGGATACATTCCATTTCCATTTAAGAATTTTAAGTTTGAATATGGTGACAACCATATAGATGAATTTAATACTTTTGATGAAGCTATTGATAAACTTTTAAATATTATTATGCGTTATGATAAAAGTATTCCTAATGCTATAATTTATGTAGATGGAGAATTATGGCCTAAGTTTGAAGAATATAGAGATAAACTTCTTAATCATGACGCTAAAAATGGAGAGGAAAGGTCGAAGCAAGAAACTTGTAGATTTTGTGTGTCAAAATTTCCTGGTAGCATGAAAACTTTAAAATAAAGAATTAGAAAAAGAATTTATAAAAATAAATAAAGGATAATAAAATAATTATGAGTTATGTTAGATTAATTAAAGCAGAAGCAGGTTACGATAAAGAAATTGCGTTATGGGAGCATATGCACATGATTCCTGAGACAATTGAATATTGGGAAGGTGAATCAATTGAAAGTATTATTAATGATGCTGAAGACAAATTTGGAGAATTAGATGATAAAACTAAACAAAAAATAACTTCTTTTTTAGAAAACAAATTATCAAAATATTTGGTTGATGGAAAAATTAATCTTAAGCCTAAAAAAGAAGAAGTTAATTATGCTAAAAAATATGGTAAACAAATTTGCAATGGTATTTTTGAAGATTTAAAAAAGTTAGCGAAAAAATTATATCCTAAAGCAAATATATTTTATGGAGAATTAGACGGTGAATGGGACGCAAAACCATTTGATGGTGGTAAGTCTCATTATCACGCTGTTTTTAGTTTTTCTTTGCCAATAAAATATTGGCAAGAAGTAAAAAATATAGTAGATAAATATAGAAAATTATATCCTCAAGTTAAAATTCAAGACGACATTTATTTAGAACGCGAAGACGATGAGGAAAGTGAATGGTCTATTATTGATATTTACAATAAATAAGTTTATGAAATTCCTATTTGCTAAAAATTATCCACTTTGGCTTATAATTGTATTAATCATAATTATAGGATATCTTGCTTTTCGTCCTATAAACATAATTACTAAAGCTCTTAATGAAAAGCAAATAGTAATTATTAATGGTAAAGCAGTTACTTGTTTGCCATTTGAAATTGAACCAGTTTTAAATAAATAAGGTTTTTATAAGGTTTTATATGAGTTATGTTAGATTAATTAAAAGTAAAATTATTACTTTTGAAGATGTTAATAAAATCTTTGAAGATGAAATGAGAAAGAAAGGTTTTCCATCTGACGAAGAACTTAAAAAAGATTACGAAAAGTATTTAAATACTGAAGATGCTGTTGAATATGCAGAATCTTTAGGACATTTTTTAAGTTTTGAAGATTATAAAAAAAATAGATTAGAATCATTTTCTAATAAATTTCATCCTGGTAATCCGGATCTTTTTAACGGAAAAAGAAATTTTACAGATTCTTTTTATGATGAATGGATTACAACTGACGACGATACTATTGAAGAAGTAAAATAACTATGCTTAAATTCCTCAAGCTGTTACCATATTTATTAATAGTATTTTTATTTTTTAGAATCTCATATTTAAATAAACAGAATATAAGATTAAAAAATAAGACGGCGACGCTTGAGGAAAATCTTAAAAAGAAAACAATAATTTATAAAGATAAGATTATTTTTAAAGAACGCGAAGTTACTGGAACGAATATAAAGCAAGAAACATTTTACATTCCTAGTGAAGGTAAAGTTGAAATATTAAATCCTAAAGACGACGCACAATATGATCTGATACTTATAGATAAAATATTCAATAAAGTTATAAGGCAAGAAGATGGAACTATATTATTAATCAAAAATAAAGGATTTAGTATTGCTCCAGAAGTTTCTATAATGCTCTCTAGTGAATTAGAAGTTGGTGGTCAATTAAAACTATTATATTGGAGTAGATATTCATCTGGCGTAGGTTTTAGTGATAAACAGACGCTTTATGGGTATATTAGCAGAAACATTAGTGATATTTTCAACTTTACCAAAAATACGAGTGTTCAGTTGGCTATAGGTAAAAATTTTAAAGAGCAAGAAACTAGATTTTTATTAGGTGTTAATGTAAGACTTTAAAATGTCACAAACATCATAAAAATATGATATAATATAAATATAAGGAAAGGAGGTAATATTATGAAATTTGTAAAATTAATTAAAGCTTCTGATTATAATAAAAATTTTTTAGTAACATTATATAATCAATTAGTAAATGAAAAATATATTAATGCAAACCTTTGGCATAATTATATTGATAATAATATAACTAAATATGCTAAATTTGCGACTTTTATTTCTGCTCAAAAATTAGAAGCGAAATGTTCTGCGGTTATTGATATTTTACCAAAATTATTGAAAAAGGCTAAAATATATACTGACTTAAGTCAACTTGTTAATGAAATATATTCTAATTCAATTAATAATGGCGGAGCTTCAGTATATGTAGAAACTGGTTTAAATGCTGTTATTTCAGGTTATATGGTTGCTAAAGAAAATTCAAAAGAAGCAGTTGTTTCAGAATCGAATTTTTCACCAAAATTTTTAGAAGAATATATAAAACAAAATGCTAGAGAATTAAAACAAGATAACACATTTCTTGGAACTTGGAACGAAGGTGGCAAATGGTATATAGATTCCAGTGAAAGAATAAAAAGTTGTATTTTGGCAATGTATCTAGCAATACAAAGAAATGAATTAGCTATATATGACTTAGTTCACGGTGAAAGTATATATACAAAAGATTTTAAAAATGTAGATTTTTCAAAAGCAAAAAATTTATGGAAAAATGACGAAAAAGAAAATTATCAGAGTTTATTAAATTTAAAAATGGAACAGGAGAAGCAAAAATGAAATTTGTAAAATTAATTAAAGCTGATAAATCTTTTAATAATTTACTTAAACAAAAAGGTTGGCAGCAATTAGTCGGAAATAATCCAAAAGGATATATTAACGCCTTAAAGGCTAATTGCTTGAGTTCATCGTTTGTTTTTGATAATAAAAAAGTCTTTGCTTCATATATTTATAGAGATAATAAATTTAAAGAAATTGATTCATATAATTTAGATACAGTAGACGTTGATAAACGTGGTGGTATGATTGTTTTATCTACAGATGTAAATTCTGAAAAACTATCTGAAAATGTTGTCATTAATTGGATTAAACAAAAATTAATAACATTAAAAAATCGTTTACTTCATACTAAAATGATTACAGAAGAGATTGAGAAAAATAAAAATGTACAAGGTTTTAGTGTAGGTAATTTCTTTAAAGGTAGATATTTTGATAGAGAGAATAATAGTGTATTTGATGAAAAATCAATTTCTATAGAAATAATTGGTATTTCACAAGAAGATTTATATTCTATCGCCGAAGATTTAAAAAATAGATTTATACAACAATCTGTTTTGGTGAAGGATTATTCTACTGGAAATATACATTTCTTAAATTAGGAGAAACAAAAATGAAATTTGTAAAGTTACAAAAAGCAAGTATTAAAAGGCAAGCAGCACTTACAGACGAACAAGTTAATTATTTAAAAGAAAATTATAAATATACTATGTTCGATCCAGATTCTAATAATGATCATAATGAATTAGAAAGAGATATGGAATATGAAGTAAAAATGCATTTCGATATCGATGATTATTCAATGGATGAAAATGATTTCAAAAAAGTGACTGGTTTGTCTTATGAACAATACGATCAAAATTTAGAAAATAAACGTAAAGAAGATATTGTTGACGATTTTGAAGAAGCTAAAGATAATGATATCGAAAAATTGAAAGATGTTGTAGATGAACTTGAGCTTTCTTGGAGTTATGATGCTGTTCAGGAATTAATTATGAAATTGCAGCAATTAAAACATGATGGTTCAGAAGATTTAGGTTATCGTATTGAACACATTATGGATGGTAAGCATAAAAGACGCTTATGATTTGTATTTAAATTCGTATTTAAAACGTATTTAAAACGTATTTAATTAATCAAAACCATAGCTAGATTTAATTTTTATTGTGTTTGTTATTGATTATATATCAAATACAGTTCTAATTAAATCTAGCTTATTTTATGTGTACGGTATATTTATATGGTTTTCATTTAGATTTTTAAATAGATTTGAGGTATATTTTCAATGGTAAAACAGTATAATAAATTCGCTGCAACTACTGATGGTTATAGAGGCAAAAGAGCCATTTTAAATCAGCGCGTAATCGAAGGATTAGAACAACCTACATTTGACAATGGCGTATTATTATTAAATTCAGAATCTGCTAAAACACAATATTTAAACAATAGTAATATGGCTAAGGGATATTTTATAGTACTCCCTAAAGCTATAGATATGTGGGATAACTGGCAAGTTGCTATTATTAATGAAAGCTCTAGTGAATTACCAATTTATTATTATACTGATGATTTAACTGATTTACATTTATTTAAAACATTAAATGCCGGTAATATGTGTACTTGTATTTTAGTCGATAGTACAACTGAAGCTGGTGTTTGGACAACTTTAAGAACACTCGATACTATTTCTGCTGATACGACTGAAAAGTACACCTCAAATATTTTTGATGAATTTGAAATCGAATATAATAATTTACAATCTGGTGATAGTGTAGAAATTCCGTTAAGTGTTATTAATGCCGGAACTGCTGTTAGAAGTATTTATGTAAAAACTGTAGAACAATTTGTTGGCGCTACTTCATTAAAAGTAAGTATTGGTACGGACGAAAATAATTCGTTGTTTTTTGGTGATATAGATTTAACAGCAGCAGTATCAGACACCAATTTTGATAAAGATTTATTTGAAGAAATTCTTTCGAATACAAATAACGTTAATGTAAAAGCATTTTTTAATGGAAAAGGTTTGGTAAATTTAACAGCTGGTAAGGTTAAAATAGTAATTGAAAGAGCAAAATTGATTGATCCAACTGTATTAAAAAACGCTATTGTTAATACGACTGTTCCAACTGGCGCTATTATGAGTTATGTATTTAATGATGAACCAGCTGGCTGGTTTAGATTAGATGGACGAACTTTAACTAATGCAAATCAAGTAGCACCCCAATTCGTTGCTAAATTAAATGAAGCCAATAATAAACAAGTTGGTGAAAAGCTTATTATTGGTAAAGATGAATGGGAACAAATTGAAAGAACTTATGGAAGCTGCGGTAAATTTTGCTGGATTGGTGCTAATTTAAGATTTCCTAAGATTGCTGGATTTATTAAAGGTTTAATCGATATAACACAACTCGGCAAAGCTGAACTTGATACAATGCGTCCTATTACTGGCGGTGTATGTAAGCTTAATAGTCATATAAATCAAGGCGATAGAAGATGGACAACGGGCGCATTTTATATGGCAAATAATGGTAGTGCTGGAAGAGGCAACGGCGTGAAAGGCGGTTCAGCTGATAGTTATACACCTGTTATCATGAATTCAGGACTTCTTGGTACAAATTATAATGGTTCAGAAACTCAACCCAAATGTGTAAAATATCCATATATTATATCTGTATTTAATAAGATTCAATGGACATCACAATTAGATTATGATAATCTTATTAAAGCTAGCGTAAATAAAGCAGATATTGATTTAAGTAACGTAACGAGTATTAACTTACTAAAAGAATTAAAAGAAGAAATTGCTTCTTGGATAACACCAGATTGGGAGTCAGCTATAGAGTTTAATGGTCAATTTACGGCACCAAGTAATGGTTGGGTATTAGCATATTCTGGTCCATACGATTGGCAAAATGTAAATTTCACAATGAATAATGTAACGTATCTTAATACAGGCAGAAAATCATATAATACTGCAACGTGTATGACATTTTTTATACAAAAAGGTAGAACGTTTAGAGCAGCACAATCTGGCGGTATATGTAGATTTATACCTTGCAAATTAAGATGAAACAAGAATGAAGAGCATAAAATTTAAATTAAAATATTCTAATTTGCATTGGGAACCGTGTTCTAAAATAGTTCAATTGGCAAATGAAAAGAATATTGTAGGATATATTAAATTTAAAAATAAAAAAGCCAATATAAATAGTATTATATCATTATTTTTGTTATTTGCAAAACTCGATGATGAATTAGAATTATTTTATGATTGTAGCGACGAATCTATACAAGAATCTATACAGGAATTAATAAAACATTTATGATGCAAAAATTATATGCTAAAATTGTTGATAAAAAAACCGGACAACTAATTGTTGGCACCGGTACAAATTCTGATTTTTATAAATCTTTGGGAATGACATTAATGGAAGTTGAGCAACATAAAGATGGTAGCTGGTATTTAGCTGGAACAAAAGAAGATGTTAAATACGATTTACTTGAAAAAATATCAGATTATCAAAAACTTTTGACTTCTACAGATTGGTATGTTTCTAGATTTATTGAGACTGGTAAGGAAATTCCAGAAGATATCAAATTAAAACGCTTAGAAGCAAGAGAGATTATTTCTAATATTAAAAAACAATTAGAGGAAGGTAATAAATAATGTCTCATAATCAATTAAAGAAATTTTCTCAAAATCATCAAGCTTTCAGTGTTCCATATGCTGATTCTGAAGGATTTATTACTGATTGGATTCAAAACGACCCATTCGTAAAATCACTTCAATTACAAAACGAATTTATTGGAACTGTTCCAGTTTGTCCTGAAGGCGAAGAACAAGAAATTCTTACTCAATATGTAGTAGATCAAAAAGGACGCGAACCAAGAAATGGTGACTTAGTAAATATTCAAGATCGTGGCGAACAATGGTTTTTTAATGGACAGCAGTGGATATTTTATTCTGATTATCTCTTAAAAGATGCTAGTAAGACGGCAAAAGGTATAGTACAAATAGGTGATGGAATCAACGTAACAGATGGACTTATTTCTGTAGATATGTCTATTTTAACTCCATCTAAAAATGTCATCTCAGATACTACAAATACTACTGCTACTATTAATAATGTTGTAGCGAATGTTGATTATACTTTTAGTAAGCCTCTTACTTCGCTTACGCTTGGAACAATTGCTAAAAGTCAATACCAAACTGATATTTATTTCACGACTGGTGATACTTTTACTTTTAGTGCTTCAAATTTGACTGAGTGGTTTTTTGAATCTAATCCTCCTACTTTTATGACAAATAAAAGTTATAAGATTAGTATTTCACAAGGAAAAGGTACTATTTCATATATTGGTGAAAGAGTATATCCATTAAATAAAATTATGGTTACAAATCCTCAGTTAACTCCAGCTGAAGGCAAAGCTACTTGGACGATTACTAATACGTTAAAAACTGCTGATGTATTTATCAGATTAGTTGAAGTAGCAACAGGCGAGACTGTAGCGATGGATAGTAGTTCTACAAATAGTTCTATTACAATTAGTTTTAACGCAGAATCTACAGTTGCTGCTGGAACTTATAAAGCTGTTATTTTAGGATAAATTAAATTATAGTATATATAAATTATATGGAGACAATTAAATTATGAAATTTGTAAAAAATTATAAAATCTGAAGAAGAATTCACTGAAGAACAAAAACAAGCTTATTTAGCTGAAGAACAAGAAGCTAATCAATTAGCTTCTGAATATGGATATAAAGCTACAATTAGTTACGATTTTAAAAATAAAGAATTGTTTAAAATTGTATTAGAAAGTAGCGGTGAAAAACTTAAACCTGCAATTTATGTTGAAATAAAATCTTTTACAGGTGAATCTGAAGTAAGTATTCAAACGACATCGTATGGTTCTTTAGAATTAAAAAATTATGCTGATTTTGCTAGAAACGTGCAAATAGCTTATAATTGCGCCAGTGCATTTGAGAAAAAATACTTAAATAAATAAAATTCGCATACTTACAAAATAAAAATATTCAAATAGCTATAACTTAAAATGTTATAGCTATTTTTTTGTTTATCATTTAAATTTTTATATATAAAATTTGTGAGTTTTAGCTAAAATGAAACAATTAAATCTTAATTTAAATAAAACATTATCACCCAATAGTAATATTGTTTTATCTTCACAACAAGCTATCAAATCTTATGTTGATAGTAAGAAGGTTTTCGTTCAATTTTTACAAGAAAGTGCTCCAACTACATTTAAAGCTGGAGATAAATGGATAAACACTGCTTCTAATAAACTTTTCATAGCAACTAATGATACAACCTGGGACAGTGGAAGTAATTTAGATACAACAGCAATTTATAGTTTTGGAAATTTACTATATCATTATAATGGAGTAGATACAAAGTGTTATTCTACTACTTCTATTACAGAACAAAACGCTAATAAAGAAATAAAGGAATGGTTTGGTACACAAGATGAATATAACGCTATAGAAGTAAAAGATGAAAATACACATTATATTATTATAGACGATACAAGTACTTCGTCTTCACTTTTAGCTACACAAGAAGAATTTAATAATTCAGTAACAGATAAAGCTGCAACACCTAAGCAAGTAAATGAAAAAATAGGAAACTATTTACCTTTAGCTGGCGGTAATTTAGATAAAGGTGCAATTTTACGTTTTACAAACACTAATAATCAAGTGAGCTCAGTGTCATTAGATGAAAACAAATATATCACTATGAGTGATAATTTAAAAGTAAGCGGTGACATTAATACAAATAGTTTAGTATCTACAACTGGAAATATTTATAAAGGAAATAGTAGCGGTGCGACAAATATTTGGAGTGATTCATTTGCAACCACTGAAAAAGCCGGTATTATAAAAGTTGGTAATAATTTGACTGTTACAGAAGATGGTACGTTGAACGCTGAAGCGGATGGCGGCTCTGGTTTTGACTTTGAAGGCACAAAGGCTGAGTTTGATGCTGCTGTTGCTGCTGGTACGATTACAGACGATAGCGTTAGTATTATAACTGACGATGTAAGTGGTGATACAGTTGCTACGAAAGCGGATTTGATTGTTACTCTGAACGAGCGTGCTGACAAACAATTAAGCAATACTAACTTAATTACTAATTGTATCTTGTCCGCTCCTAACGGTGTTATGCAGGTTTCTTCAACCGACCCATACACACTTACAGTAAACAAAGGCTTAAAAGTAGCGTTAGCCAATGGATATAATGTAGATGGAACTCCTAAAAGCGAAATAGTAACATTAGAAAATGATATTAGTATTACGGTTCCAAGTACATCTGGATATAATGGATCAATATATGTTGTATTAAAAAAATATGCTGTTGGCACAAGTTTTTCCTTATTTGTGCCTGGCTATAACAATTTTTCAGTAGAATCCACAGCAATGTTAGATATACCACAAGAAAAATATTTAATTTGGTATAATCCGGAAACAAATTTATTCTATGAACATTGGGTTGGAGGCGGTGGCGGTTATTTTGTTGGTGCTTTACTCGGCTATGGTAGATTTGTAGATAGTAAATTTACTAATATGGTTCCGTACAAACCTATACAATTAAGTTTGGAAGGGCTTGGTGACTATGTAGTAGAGTTCCAAGTAAACTCAGATGGTTCTTGGTATCGTAAATATAAGAGTGGTTGGTTGGAACAGGGTGGTGGATTTGTTTCCAATGACGCGACCGATACGATTGTGACCTTATTGAAACCATATACAAGAACAACCTATTCAATTATGGTTGGGCAAATGATTGGTTCAGCAGGAGATGCTTCTTTCTGGAACTTTGCTGTTACTAACAAAACAACTTCAACAGTTACTATACACAATGCCACAAACGGAGCAGGAAATATTTGTCAATGGGAAGCCAAAGGTATGGGAGCGAACTAAAATATGTCAATTATTAAAGGAAAAACAAACGTTGTAGCAGGATTTGGCGGTACTAAAAGACCGCTTGGTGAAGTGTATTTTTCGCAAAGTTCCTTGGCAACAGATAACCCAGGTGCTTTACCTGGTTGGACAGGCGAATATTACGAGAACGGAAAGACCTTATTTCCAGACTTGTATAACTTTGTAAAAGCGCATAGCGAACTGCAAGTAACCAAAACACAATACGATAGTGCCATTACTACCTATGGGGAGTGCTCGAAGTATGTGGTTGATGAGGGTGTAACAAGTACAAAAACTATTGTAAAACTACAATTTCCCACTTTGAGTTATCCTATTTATGCAGAACAACCAGAATTTTCATTAGATGATTTTGGTGTCAAAATTGCTTCTGGACAGGGTTATAAGGACGTGAATTTAACAGAACAATGTACAGAATTATTAGTGTGGCATAAAAACAATAATGTATATGAAGTACAAGCAACTTTGAGCGACCGGGGTCTTCCTGTCGTTTCCATCACAACAGACGAAAATTATCAAAGCACGAATATTGATTATAATTATGTGGTAACATCAACAGAAACGCTTATTGGTTCCCTCCGTCTACCGAAGTATGCCAACTATATCAAAATGGCAAATAGCACAGAAGGCATTACTCAAAAAGGTGCAGGGTTGCCGAATATTACAGGTAGCGCAACTACTTGGAGTTATAAAAACGAATTAAATCCTACGGGCGCATTTGGGCAAGTATTAGATAGACGATCATCTTTTAAAGCAAGCGATGCAAAGTTGGGAAGCGATTTAACATTTGACGCTTCAAAATCAAACGCTATCTATGGTGCGGCCGACACTGTACAACCTGCCCACACTACGCTTTATGCTTGGATTTCTGCCTACACCTCTGCTATCCCTGCAAGTGTGGCACAAGCCGCAGAGTTTACAAATGCGTTAACTGGTAAAGCGAATACTGACTTATCCAATGTGCTGGCAAATATTGACTATGTAGTGGAGAGCAAAGTACCTACTGAAAGCGACCCTAGTTGGTATGAGGTTTGGAAAAGTGGTAAGGTTAGACAAGGTGGGAGTAAAACCACATCGGGTGAATTGGGCACACAATATACGTTTTTAAAATCGTTTGCCAATGCAGCGTATACGTTTATTGCTACACCCTTTTTCTCTTTTGACAGAACACTAGTAATCACAGAAAAGACTGCAACAACTTTTAAAGTAGCATTTTCTTCTAGTGGTAGCGGTTCGTATGATTGGATAGCCGAAGGACAAGGAGCATAATTAAAACGATTTTATAAAATATTTTGGAGAAATAATTTTTATGGCTCAAACAGCAAAAACATATAATGAATTAAATCAAACAACTTCTATTAATTCTAGCGACTTGGTAGCAGTAGCGCAAAGTGATAAAATTGAATTACAGAAGACTACTGTTAGCGATTTAGCTAATGCAGTAGGCGAATTAAACCAAGCAGGTGCTTTAGCTGAACTTTCATTGGCTACTTCTATCGGCAAGAACTTACTGGCCCAGAGACTCAATGAAAAAGGTGTAGAGAATATCACACCAAATAATACGCTTATTGAAATGGCAGACGCGGTGGATAAGTTGCAGACTACGGAAAGCACACAATTGCTTAAAGACAATATAATCACAAACGTACAAAATGATGTCTATGCCAACACGCTCGGTCTACAACCTTTTTCTGCTTGTAGATTGCCTAATGCATACACTGCGATATATGCCGTCGATAAAATCTATGTGGTCAAGACATTCGGCGAATATAATTCTATTTCAGACGTACTTAATAATGCTGAAATGTCAATAAGTGTGCATACACCGGGCAGCCTAACACGTGATCTGGCTTATATTACTTGCTCGAAAGACGGTAAAACAATCATCATACATGCGTTTGATACTGCTGGTACGGTTGATATATATGATGTAGACTACACCACTAAACAATTAACGTATGTTAAAAGCATTATTGGTGTCACGCTGTATAATAACACGTGTCATATGGCTATTAAAAATGACCGTTCACTTATTGCGTGGTATAAATCATGGGATTCAGGTATATTTATTGCCAAAGTCGACGATTTAAGTGTAATTTCGGACTCATTAACTGCGAATGCTAGCGGTCAAGGAAGTACACTAGCCTTTGATGAGGACACAGATACGCTATATATATATACTAAGTATAGCACTGATATATATTTACACACAGTTAATTACACATATACTGGCGATGCTATAACGTTCACAAAAACAGCATATAGACTGCCTTATTCCTCTGCTAGTCAGTCATACGAATTAGACAAAAATTCCTTACTTTTGTTTAGTTATCCTAGCGTTGAAAAAGGAGATTACATAGACCAACAAAGTAGTGGTGACGACGGTAAAATTTATGGTGTGTATAAAGTAAAAGCGCAGGTTGCTGATATTAAAAAAAGCATCTTAGAGTTCGTAGAGACGACATTCTATTTGTACACGTTTTATAATACAGATGGCACTTATGCATCTGCTAATAGACATCGTCCTATTATTGCATGTATTACTACGACGGATAATGACACGTATGCGATTCAATTCTTATATCCAGCATGTACAGTTACATTTACAAAATCAACATCAAAATTATCTAGCACTCAGATATTTAATAAAGAAATTGAAGCACAAGATGTCTGGGGTAATGTGGATAATCCTACTCCATTTATTGGTCTTGGTGTAAATCTGAACAACTCATTTTGGGTATCTAGTATGAGTTCTGACGGTCAAGACTTTTCGTCTTACAGTCAGTATAGATATATTTCGCAGATTATCCAGACACCAGATAAGAAACTGATAGGCTTTAAGCGTACGATTAACGACCAAACTGCTTATTATATCCGTCAGTATTTCTTACAGGCAGACATAAAATCCGGTAAGTTCGACCTGACTACAAAACAAGTAGAAATTCCGGCAGATAATTAATTAAAATTATATAAAAATTATATAAAATTCATAACTTAAATAATTATTTAGTTGTTACTTAAAACCTCGTTAATCATTTAAATTTTTAAAATATATTTAAATAAATTTAAAGTAGATTTAACGAGGTTTTATTTATGATTTTAGAATCAGGAAAAATTTATAAAAGGCAATATTTTACAGATTCTTTAATGTGTCCTACACTCGAAATTAAAGGTACTGCAAAAATCTATGTTAGTAATTCTGGCATTAAACCAGCTTCTGTAGATGAAATGGTATTAGAAGCAGATTTCGAAAACGGCAAAGTTAATACAGTAATCGGTATGACTAGATGGATTTGTGCTATTTGTGACGAAGGTTCAGAAGTTCGTGAAATGGGATTAATTTCGAGCCCATATAAAGGAGAGTAATTAATGAAAAATGTTTTAACAATTCCTTCTATTGTTGCAGGCTCTAAAAATGGTGGCGGCGCTAGTGGAACCACCAATTATGACGATTTAACAAATAAACCAGCTATTGATGGTGTTGTGTTAACAAAAAACACCACAAAAGCAGATTTGGGTATTACTACTGGTGGTGCAGAAAAATATGGCATTAAAGGCGACTATGCTTCTAAATATGGTATCATTAATGCGCAAAACGGTTTAATTACTTATGCTTCTGATAGTAAAGAAGTAACTGTTAAAGCAGGTATTCAATTATTGATGCCTGGTAGTGATATAAAAACACAGATTGACAGCGATATTAAATATACAATTAATAGCACGTCTGATGTAACACTGTTTTTGGCTGATGGAGAAGTTAAAGAAGCAGAAGGTGTGTATTTCCAAACAGAAGAGCCTGAGAACGGACAAGAAGCATATTTAGCTTGGTATAACCCTGAAGTAGGTAAGTGGCAGTTTAAGTCCAATGATGACGGTAATGTTTGGAGAACTCCTACAAAAGCAGGTCCTTTGGCTGACGTTCATTTGAGTGAAACTGGTGTTATTCGTGTAGATTATGTTGGATATAGAGTATTGAACGACCAGATTTTTGCATTAAAGAGTGATTTACCAGTAAATGCCTATACTGCTGAAAACTTGGTTGCTGGTAATAACATTACTATTGATGAAGTACTGCCATCAGGTAAAGTAGCAATTAATAATGCTCTTACAAAGACCTCACAACTTACTAACGATTCTGGTTTCTTAACATCTGTAAATTCTAAAACTGGTAATGTTGTGCTTACTGGTGCAGATATTCAAACAACGTATGTGGCAAATCCAGAAGTTACAGAGACAACAACATCAGATGTTAATACTGCGCTCACTTCTGTCTGTGAAGATATACACAATGTATTAACAAATGTTCCTACTGGACCTGAGCTTATGAGTACAACAGTTTATCCATACCAAGCTCCATTGGCAACGGATGCTACACTTGCTGATGTTATTACAAAAGTAAATACCATTTTAGCAATAATGAGTGAACGTGGTATTATGAAAAAGAGTAGTTAATAGTTTAAAAATAATTTAAGGATAATTTAAGGAACAAAAATGACTGCTATATCAATTATTAAAGGTGACGACACAAATTGGAACGATCAACAAACGTTCGTTATAAATATTAAAACAACACTTGACTTAAGTGAAGGTTTTACAGCTGAGTTTACTCTTGGCAACATCGTTAAAGAATTTGATACTATTATCGATAATAAAATTTATCCTATTCTTTCTAATAAAGAAACTTCTACACTGCCTCTTGGTTATTTAAATGGCGTCTTAAAAATATTTGATTCACAAAAAAGAATAAGAACTATAAAATCAAATATTCCATTTGTAGTAAGAGGAGGTGTTTATACTTCTAATGACAACATAAATGCTGATGGACAAACTATTCCAGCAGAGCAAGTTGACGTAACAATAGGAACATTGGATTTAGTCGATTATAATTCTGTAGTAAATAAACCTACTATAAATGGCTACGAAATTAAAGGCGAAGTAACTTTAGCAGATATTGGTTTAGGTAATGTAAATAATACCTCAGACTTAAATAAACCTATCTCAAACGCTGTAGAACAAGCGTTAACACTTAAAGCTGATAAAACATATGTCGATGAAATAAAAGTTAAATCTGATGCGAATTCTAATGATATAACAAACATTAAATCAGATGTTGTAGATATTAATAAAGATATAGAAGGCATTAATACTACTCTTGAAGGAAAACAAGACAAAGGCGACTATGCGTTAAAGGCAGAACTTCCAACAAAGACTTCGCAACTTACAAATGATAGCGGATTTTTAACAGTAATACCAAGTGAATATGTAACAGATGAGGAATTGATTGCTAAAAATTATGCTAATAAATCTGAAGTCGACCAAGTAAAAGATGATTTAGCAACCGTTACTAATACAGTAGATGCCCAAGGTACTTCATTAAATGAACTTACGACTACTGTTACCAGTATTCAAAATAATAAAGCTGATAAATCTGCCGTTGAATCATCATTAGCAGATAAACAAGATAAAATTGAAGACTTAGAAACAATTCGTTCTGGTGCAGCAAAGGGTGCCACTGCTTTACAATCTTATACAGAAACTGATCCAACAGTTCCAGAACATGTAAAAGCCATTACTACAGCCAATATATCTTCTTGGAATGCCAAGCAACCTGCTGGTGATTATGCTACTAAAACGGAAGTAGAAGCTAAACAAGATAAATTAACCGCTGGTACAAATATTACTATTGATGGAAATGTCATTAGCGCTACTGGTGGAAGTGGTTCTACAGTATCTGTAGCTGTAGGTAAAACTATAACAGGGGCTGCTGGTACTGATGCTTCTGTTACAAACTCAGGTACAGCATCTGCATTAGTTTTGGATTTTACAATTCCACAAGGTGCTACTGGTACTCAAGGTCCTAAAGGAGAAGTTGGTGAAACTGGACCTAAAGGTGAACAGGGTATTCAAGGTATCCAAGGACCTAAGGGAGACGCTTTTACTTATGCAGATTTTACAGAAGAGCAATTAGCAGCTTTAAAAGGTCCTAAGGGAGATAAAGGTGAAGCAGGAGACATAGGACCACAAGGTCCAGCTGGTGAAAAAGGTGCTACTGGGGCTACAGGTCCTGCTGGCGCACCAGGTAAAGACGGAACGAGTGCTACAATTACAAATGCAACTGCGTCTGTTGATAACACAACTGGTACTCCAGCTGTTACGGTTACATTAGGTGGTACTGAGTCGGCTAGAACGTTTGACTTCGCTTTCACCGGATTAAAAGGTGAAGTAGGCTCTGGTGGAAGTTCCACTCCTGATAATATGGTTACTACGGATACTGAACAAACCATTACAGGCAATAAACATTTTGCAGGTGGGATTGATTTACCAATTAATAAAGCACTCACGGTAGCAAATGGCTCTACCATTGTTAAGTATGACGGCTCTAAAATATTGTTAGGTTCTAGTTCTGACGCGTTAACTATACAGTCTTGGAGCACGCCTAAAATAAATAAAAGTGGAGTTGATTATGTAAATATCGACTCTGGAAATATAGGTGATTATGCAGTTACATCTGATAATATAACCAAAATTAAAAAGCTTACACAATCGGAATATGATGCGTTGGAAACCAAAGACGAAAATACACTTTATTATATAGTAGGTTAATATGAAAATTGGAACAACAGACGTATCTAAAATTTATTTTGGTAGTACAGAGGTAACTAAAATTTACTTGGGGACTACAGAGGTATATTCTTCCTCTGTTGAACCCACGCCCCCACAACCACAGCCAACTACTGGCGATACATTAGTATTGATGCACTTTGACGATAGTGCAAATGTGGCAGCTGCAGATAAAGTGGCAGATGTAAGTGTAGTTGCTGACCCCGATATGCCAGCATCTATTGATACAGCCGACTTCAAGTTTGGTACGGGTAGTTTAGCCAAGGGAAATAAAGTCACTTCTGATGTTACTATTACATTACCTGAAACAGAGCCAAATGTTTGGACTGCTGAGTGCTGGGTAAAGGGTAATTCCACTAAAGGAAACGCAACTTTTAGCACATTGACAAAGAATGACTCCGCTATCTACAATGGTTTTTCTATCCAACATCAGTATAATGAAGGCATTGTTAAAATAAGAACAGCCAATAATACAGATACGCCAACCTATACTACAATGACTAATGCAGTGCTTTCCACGCCGGATTGGATACATATTGCTTTGGTTAAATTAGAAGATGGCACAATGTATTTGGGTTCATCCGGTACACTGATGCAAGTAACTAATTTACCTAGCTGGAGTAACATATTCTACATTGGTTTAAATAAAGCAGACCGTTTTTCATTAACACCTTGTAATGTAGATGAGTTTAGAATTAGCAAATCAAACACGTTAAAAGATTTTAACATAGAAAAGTTAACCTACACTGTGCCAACAGAAGCATTCACATTTAGTGGTGAGTCTTCTGGTGGTGATTCTGGTGGAGGATCTAGCGGTGGTGGGAGTGAAACGCCAGCAGAAAATACTGCATGGGAAATATCAGGACAAGGCATCGTAGGCTATACAAAAGTTGGTGCTGAAATTAAAAATTTTAATGATATTGCTGATAGTTTCAATTATGACACCGCACGCAAATTAGTTCCTAGTTTGCTATATACAGACAGTTCTTGTACTAAAGAAGCAGATTTTAAAGGTGATGGATCTCCAATATTTGTACTAATTTATGATGGTTCTCCAACATTAATGTATGTAGATTCAAGTAACAATATTGGTATGTTTGGTGCAGTTACGAAAGTTGAATCCACAACAACACTAACTACCCGGTAACATATTATAATGGTTCATTTACGGTACCAGCAGGAGCATATACAGAAACAACTGGATCTAAAAGATCTGTTAGCTTAGTAAAAGAAACAGTATGTGCTGCTTCTGATACAGGTAACTTGTATATGGAAGCTAATACAGCTGCAATATATTTTATACTAAATGCCAAGCTAACAGGTGAAGAAACAAAAACAATGTTATTTTTAGGAAGACTCTATAGACCCAACACAATAGTAGGTTCCGGAGAAGGAGACTTAACTTTTGAAGCAAATGCAGATATAAGTTACAACATTAAACATTAAGGAGTAATTTATGAGACACATAATACTTGGTTTATTATTTTTACTACCGTTAAACATCTTTTCACAAAGTGCATTTAACATAATAAAAGTCTCAAAAAATTCTTTTAAGTCGAGTATTGTGTGTCGTTCTATTACAACGCAAGTAGCCAATGTTGCGCTTGCAAAAGAAATACTTCATACCCAACAAGTAATCACCAAACCAGTTTATACAAATGTAAATAGAAAAGTTTGTATACCTGAAATAAGGATTACTTATCAATTTCTTACTCCGCAACTTACTTATCCAGAAAGGCTCTATGGTGGGTATAATTACCTTAAACTACTAAGTAGGTTATCGCACAGTAAATTAATAGATAAGAATTTCTTGCATATTTGGAAGAACATTAATAGAACACAAACATACAATGGTGTTCATCATATAGTAAATAAGAGTACATTACAAGAGATTTATTTACGAGCAAATTTGAAGGGTATGGTGCGTTTAGATGAAATGCAAAATAATGCACCTGCTGTATTTCATTCATTACATGGTAATCCAGCATATAAAGATATTTTCCATAACAGAGATAAACAAGTAGAAACATACTTTAAATATGGTATGAAAGCAATTATAGATGATTTCTTTAATAAAGTAAGCATTGCTAGTAGAAAAGAGGGTGTAAGATTTTTTAGTAAAGAAGTAATAGAAAACACATATAAAGAAGCACATCTATGGTGCAATACATTTAATTGCAAATGGGAGTAACTATTATGCAAATTATATTTCTAAAAAACATTGCTTATAAATTTTTAGGTAGACACCCAATTAGAAAAGAATACTTAGGCGAAAATCTTATAGCAGATTATACATCAAAAGACAAATAAAGTTTATTTAAATTATCATTTAAATTTTAAAGCAATTTTTATATTTTAAAATTATATTTAGATTATGTTTAAATTTATAAAAAAAATATTTGATTATTTATTTGAAGAAGATGATGGTTCGATTTCTATCTTAAAAGTTATTTCTACATTAGAACCTGGTTATGTTGCTATGGATAGAGATGGGCGTTGGTATTGGTATAAATTAAGGCCGATATGCAAATGTGATTGTTGGATGCCAAGATATAATTACTTAGATTATATTCAAGATATTCAACATGAAAATTTATCTTGTACTAGAAGAATTAAAAAAGCTTCAAATTGGAAAAAATCATTAATAGAAATTAAAGGTGAATAAAATGGCTGATATTATTGGTAAAAAAATTGATGAATTAAACGAATCGTCAAACATTACAGACGAAACTGTTTTCCCTGGTGTTATTATAGAAGGCGGAGTTATTTCAAAAACTGCTACAAAAATTTCTATTAATACTTTAAAAAAGAATATTCAAAGCGGCGTACAGTTTGAACAAAATATTGTAAAAGATTTGGAAAATTCTAATATAGAAATTTCCAAAATCGTCGAAAATACTGTTTATCAATACGGTACTCTTTCATCGTTAAAAATCAATGATTTTTCTAAGTCTTACAAAGAATCAACTATTTATTTTACAAGTGGTGCTGCGCCAACTCAATTAACATTTTTAAAAAGTCCTATTTGGATAAATGAAGAGCCTACAATTGAAGCAAACAAGGATTATGTAATTAGTATTTGTAATGGAATGGCTGTAATTGGAGCAAATTAATGTCAGTGTTTAGAAGCTTATTAATGTTATCAGCTGTTATACCAGAACCAGATATTTATCCATATTTATTAGTTGGTAGATCTGGTAATAAACTTATTAAATTATTAGCTTCAAAAATAGACGCTATTTATTACAATAATACTCCTCAAATTTTAATAGATACTTTAAGTGGAGTAAAAGATTAAATTATGGAATACTCTAAACTTTATCAATATAAGGACGTAACTAAAGTATCTTCATTCAATTATTCCGGCAATTTAGCGATAAAAACAAAAGAAGATAATCAATACGATGTATCTTCTCCTGTTAACACTGCAGAGAATTATTCTATTAATGAAGATGTAATTGTTATAAATAACACACTGAATAATGAGGAGTCTATGAAATTTAATTTTAATTTTAAAGTAAATAAATCGGCGATAAATATAGGTACAAGAAACATACTTGATTTCCCAGGACTTTTAAGCGTCAAGAGTGAGAATAATACCCTGTGGTTTAAATTCTATTATGAAGACGCTCCGACCTGGAAATACGTAAGTGCGAGTGAGCTGATAGATGGCTGGAACAATGTGGCATTGGTTGGCGACGGCGTAAAGGTTAAGCTAACAGTAAATAGCACTGTGCATACTGTTTTGGATAGTTCTTTGACTAAAACCATAACGGTTTATTCTGGTTTTAGCTCGTCTAATAGTATCGTATTAGCACAGGGTTTCCCACAAGTAAATTCCTGCGATATAATCGTAAGAGCTACGAGCAACGACGTAAGTTCTACTGGCGTATTATTAGCAAAATATCAAAGCTCTGAACAGTATTTTAGCGTTAGAGGTGCTACACAAAAACCAGCATTTTATACAGGCAGTTGGACGGATGGCGTAACACCCATAGAAACTAAGAAGATTTATTGGTATCGTGTTATTTCAAGTGCAGGTAGTACATTTAAGTATTACATTCTACCAGACAATGAATATATGATCGACACGTTGCCAGGCATCTCTGCTTGGACATATCAATGCGAAATAAGCACTAACATATTTTCTAACTCTAAATTTGCGATAGGATACAATAGCAATGCGAGTAGCGAATACTGGAAAGGTGCTATATCAAAAGTACATATAACTATTAATGACTCGTCATTCTTTGACAGCGACACAGCAGTAGAGGGAACGGACTTTGTAAATAATGGGTGCACTATAACAAAGGACACAGTAGGTCCTGTGTATCCGTCTTTGTCCATTGGTACTTTAAAGACTTATCAATCTTGGTTGTACTTAAAAGATATTGAAGCTTTAAAAATTGAAAATCAAGATTCTAGCGCGGGCACAATAAAAATTGAAGATGCTGTAAATTTTGAACACGTTAAAAGTGATTTATACACGCAGAAATTTGACTTACATACTAAAAATAAAATCGCGGCTGGTAGTACTGCAATCGCATATTTAGATAATCCATCTGATATTTACGATAATCAATATGATGTTCTTGTGGATCGTTATAATGACGATGATGAATCAGGTAAACCAGCATTAATATATACAGAAGATGGTTTAGCTTATTGGTTGATAAGTAATTCAAAATTTGCATTATATACTCAAAATGTTTATGGAAAATTAAAACCTTTTTATTATGATAGTAATAATGAAAAAGTATATTTAGAAGAAAACAATATTAATTATAGATTTAAAAGAAAGGAAACAAATTACGATAACGTTGATGATACTGAAGGCAGTCAAGCATATAAATTATTTCCTGAATATATTTATACTTGCATAATGCCACCAATAGTAAAGCAACCAATAGAATGTTGTTTTTTAAATCAAAATAAAGATTCAATAATGAATTATTCATCTGAGCGAATAGTTAATTATTATAGTAAGTATCGTGATTTATCTATGACTATTGTTGGCGATTCAAAAATTACTTTATGTGTGCCGGCAAATGTTCATGAATATGATATAATAGTCTATAATTTGTCGATTAATTTCCAATACAAAGACAACAGCGATAATAATATATATGATACGTCTATAAACCGCGGATATATTCTCGATACTAAATTATAATTTTCATTTATATTTTAAAATAAAAATTGAGAGTTTAAAAATATGTCATCTAATTATAAAGACCAAATTATCAAAAGTGACCTAAATTCTATAGCTACTTTTCTTAAAATTAGTGGCATGTTACTTGTATTTATCGGAGCTGTTTCTTTCTTTATTTATGAAACAAAAGGTCTTTCACCAAGAGTTACAAAGTTAGAACAAGATTTCGCAAATACAAAAAAAGAATTATCAGAAAAAATTAATAACTTAAATACTCAATTATCTAAAAATGATGTAAAAACTGATTTAATTTTAGATGACGTACGAACAATCAGAACTTATATTATGAATAAGGAAAAAGGTAAATAATTATGAAACAATTTTTAGAAATCTTAAAACAGGTTTTTATTAAGGTCGCACAAAATATTAAAATTGTATTAAAGGTATTTTTTACAATTTTTAATACTAAAACAAAAGTTGCAGCAATTGCGCTTACTGGTTATATTTGGTTTAATTTGAGTCTTAGTATTTTTGATAAAATTGGAACTTTTATTTTATTTGGCGTATTGATGCTTTTAATTGGCTACGTCATTGAAGATAAATAAATTTAAAAATTCTTAAAAAATATATTGCACACTCTCTAAAATTAAATAGAGAGGGTGTTTTGTTTATTTAAACGCATTATAAGATATATTTAAAGCTATCATTTATATTTGTAAATAGATTTTAATTATTTTATTGAATTTGGAGATTTATAATAATGTTTAAAAAAGTAGCTACTTTAGATGTAAAATCAGTATATGCTACTGATAGTAATGGTGTTTTTGATTGGAGATCTTTTGTAAAACAAGCAAATGAAGAACCCTCTAAAGCAATGGAATTACCTGTAACTGCATATAAATATGATACAGATCATTTTGTCTATATTACCGCTAGAATGATTAGTGGAATGGAACGCTGGGGTCATAATGGAAACTATGATGCTTTTCCTTGGGAAGAAATCAAAAAAGCAATGAATACAGCTGTCGGTAAAGGTTTTTATATTGAGCATAAAGAAGATAGCGATGAAGATGCAAAAGGTATTATTTTAGATGTTTTTCCAAATAATGAAGAAGAATATTTGACTGCTTTATGTGCTATTTCTAAAGACCAATATCCTGAATTTTGTCAACAACTTATTAATGGTATTTATAACCAAGTTTCAATGTCATGTCTCGCAGAAGAATGTGAGTGCCTGACGCCAGGAACACATATTTTAACTCCAGAAGGACAAACTAAAATTCAAGATATAAAAGTTGGCGATTATGTATTAACACATAAAGGCAGATTTCGTAAAGTATTAGAAACTTTTAAAAATCCTATGCCTGAATACACATATAAAATTTATTATGAATCTGGACGCAACAACCAAGTTGTAAATGATAATAATAGATATAATGGTACTTGGATTCGTGCCACTGGCAGCCATCCTGTTTATATGGCAGATGGAACTTGGAAAAAAGCAGAAGATATTAAAGAAGGTGACTATGTAAAATGTTTAACAAAAAAATGTGTAGTTTGTGGAAAAGATATTGTTTTTAGTAAAAAACAAAAATATTGTTCTGCGTCATGCCAAAATAAAGACACATTGAATAGACCTAACGCTAAAGAAAAGCGAATCACATCTTTGAAAAAGACAGTTAAAAATAGAACAGAAGAAGATAAAAAAATACTTCATGAATCACTTTCAAATGGGCAAAAGAAATTTCAACAAAGTGCAAATTATAAACAAAGAAAAAAAGAAATGTCCATTAAAAGAAATGAAACGTTTAAAAAGCATATAGAAGACGGCACTTTAGATAATGAACGCCAAAGAAGAAAAGAATGGATGCGCAATGCATGGAAAAATCCTCAATATAGAGAAAAAATGGTAGAAAATGCAAGAGAAAATGTTAAAAAGCTTGCTCATAAAAAACGTTCGTTTTTGGAAGAGAAATTTGAAGGATTTTTAATAAGAGAAGGACTGAAAAAAGACGTCGATTATAAAACGAATGATTTTCTTTATATTGACAAGTTAAGAGCATATCCAGATTTCAAATTTGAAAAACAAAAATTAATTGTCGAAATTGATGGTGAATATTGGCATAATAATCCAAAAGCTATTAAAAGAGATTCTTATAAAAATAAAATATGGGAAGAAAACGGCTGGACTGTTATCCGCTATACTGGAAAACAAGTAAATAACGAATTTGAAAAAGTAAAAGATTCATTTAGAAGAATATTTAAAAATCATAACCATGAATATACTTTTGGAGATTTTAAAGTAATTAAAGTAGAAAAAATAAAAACAACTCCAAAATGTCATAATGTTTATAATTTACACGTTGAAGAAGACGAATCATACATAGCTGAGAATTTAGTTGTTCACAACTGCAGTCTTTGCCATAATGTAGCTCATTCATTTGATGAATTATGTCAACACCAAAATCCTAATCTTCCAATGTGCTATCTTAAAGGAAAACAGGATGATAATGGAAATGATATTTATGAAATCAATAGAAATCTTAGTTTTACTGGACTCTCTGCTGTAGAAGTTCCTGCTGACAAAGATGCTTTTATTTTTGATATTAAAGCTAGTAAAAAGAAAGAAAATACAGCTCAACAAGAGTTCTTAAAATATACAGCTATTAAGAAAGCTAGTAAAATGAAAGAATTAAAAACAGCTTGCGAAGAAGAATTTAATAAATTAGATAGATATCAGCTCCTTAATAGAATGGAATCTGTATTAGCTGATATTAATAGTAACGCTGTATTTAGAAATGAAAATCTTTTATTAGATGATAAACTTTCTGATATTTTAGAGCAAATGATTCAATTACAAGTTGGATTAAATTTATTGAATCTTTCTGAAGTACAACAGAATAATCCTCCAGTGATTGAAAAAGAAGTAATTGTTGAAGAGCCTAATAAAGAGGATGCATTGCAAGAAGAAGTAAATCTTGATCGTGAAATTGATTCTTATTTAAGTGGTGATAATGAGTCTTATACACCATTTAGTTCTACTGCTAGTAAGATTTCTTTTGAGAAAAAAGCTGGTACTTGGGCTATTCCTGATACAGTTGAAAAAGCCATAAAGCTTAAATCACTTATGCAAACACCTCTTGATAGTAAAACAGCTGAAGATGTGTTAAGTGGTATTGTTGACGATGATAAATTATTTGATAAAATTGATAAAACTGTAGATAGAGATCCAAAAGCGGATGTACGTCAATTTGTCAAAGAGTGTCTTATGCAATGGGTAAAACAACCAGTATCAGATTTTAAATTTGATGATAAAAAAGAATTTTTAAAGGCAAGAAAAATCTGGAAAGATATTATAAATATGCCTTTTGATTCTAAAGCTTCTTTTACAAAAGATATTATTGCAGCGTTACAAGAATATTCAAAATAAGTTGTTTACTTAATTCTGAAAGCCAAATAAAGAGCTACTTTAAAATGAGTAGCTCTTTTCATTTAGATTATTAAAATGGATTAATACTTTTCATTTATATATTTATACGGTTTAGGCCGTGTAAAACAATTTTTAAGTTAGTTAATTAAAATTGGAGATTAATTCTAAATGGCAAAGAAAAAAATTAAAGCCGAAGAGATTAAAGAAGAAGTTAAAGATCTTGATCTCGAAAAATCCGATAAAGATTTAGAAAAAGTAGAAGATGCTGAAAAGGTTGAGGAGAAAGAAGAAGTAGAAGAAGCTCCTGCTGCTGAAGAAGCTGAAAAAACTGAAGAAGCTGAATCTGCCGATCTTATCGTATTAGATTCTGGTGCCACTGTAGATGAAAAAACTGATCTTTCTGAAGAAGAAGCTGAAGATTTAGTTAAAATCACTAAACAAGATGGTACTGAACTCTTCGTTGAAAAAGTTGACGAAGACCTTCCTGCTGAAGATAAAAAAGAAATTTATGAAGCTATTGTAGACGCTGATAAACCAGAAGGTGAAGAAGTAGCCGAAGATTTAGAAGCTGAAGTAAATGAGCCTGCGGATGAAGAAATTGAAGAAGTATCTTACATTCCTGCTGCTTGCAAAACTGCTGAAGCTTCTTTAGATAATTCTTTTTATGTAGTGAAATTGAAATCTGGTAAATATAAAGCTTTGAAAGCTGGTAAAATTTTTAATAAGAATTTGAAAGCTTCTTTGTTAAAAGCTTTGTCTGAAGGTAAGCAGTTGCCTTCTGAAACCACGTTGTTCAATAAAATTGCTAATAAGATTGGTTATACTTTTGGCGCTTTCTCTAAATTGGCTAGTAAATTAGTTGCTCCTGTTAAAGAAGTTAAAGCTGCTGAATTACCTGATACTGTTCCTGGTAAAGCCAATGATGAAGCCGAACAATTGAAAGATTTTAGCTTGGATGAAAAAGATATTGAAAAATCTGATATTGAATCTCAGGTCGCTTTAGAGACCAAAGACTTGAAACCTACTGAAGATGTAAAACCTGCTGCTTCCAAAGTAAAAAATTACTATGGTCGCTTACCTGGTAAATCTTCTGTTGGCGATGAAGTTGAATGGGCTTTGAAAGATTTTAATTCTGAAAGAAATAAAAAAGATAAAACTATGGCTGCTCAAATTAAATCTTTACGTGACGCTACGAAAGAATTGAGAGCTCAGAAAGAAATCATTGCTTCTAAAGAAGCTGAAATTAAAGCATTGAAAGAACAAATTGATTCTATCAATAAGAAAGAAGAAACAATGTTGAAATCTGCAAAGATTAACAAAATTATTGCTTCTATGCATATTGATGAAGAAGAAGAAAAATTTGCAATGCAAGAAAAATTTGCTAAATATTCCAAAGAGCAGCTCGATGCTGTATATGAAACTCTTACAGCTTGCCCTACGGAAGAAGCAACAATTATGCACGAACGCATGATTAACGAGCAAATGAAGAAAGAAGCTAGCGAACTCAAAGGTTTTGTACCTAGTTTCAAAATGGAAGAAGAAGAATTGACTTCTGCTTCTGATGATATGGAAGATTTAGTTCTTAAAAGAGAATTGGCTTCCCAAAAGAAATTCTAATTAAAGGAAAAATATAATGTTAAATAGAGACTTTGAAGTATTAACCACAAATGGTGCCTTGGATTTAACTAAGAAAGGTATTTTTGCTGGTTCTCCTTTGACAAACACCGATGCCGGCTTTACTTTGGCTAAAGGTAAAGTTACCTTTGTAGGTTTGTCTTATAACTATTATTCTGATTTGAAGAATGATGTTACCGGTGGCGAATGGTTTGCTGATTCTGGCAAGGTTGGTATTGTGAAAATCGGTCAAGTGACCATTGCTAACGAAGAAGGTATGAAAGTATTTGACGACAGCAAGACTTATGCTGTAAATGACGACTTGTATGTCGACGCTAATGGTTTGTTAACCAATGATGATACTGCTAAAGCTGATGCTGATCAGAACTTTGTTGGTACTGTTGTGGCTGTTGAAGCTGGTAACAAATCTTTAACCGTATTTGTGAATTGTCTTAACTAATTAAGGGAGAATAATTAATATGACAGAAAAAGAAATTAAATTGTTAGCCTCCCTTTTGAAAGGTGAAGGCATGAAGAAAGAAGCTTCTGCTGCTCAGACTGCAGAAGAAACTGTAGGCTTGAATAAGTACTATGCTTCTTTAATGAGCCAGGGTACTTTTGGTCAGAGAAAAGCTGCCGTGGCTTTCTCTAAAGCTTTGAAAGTTCGTGTTCCTTATGAAGCTGTGACTCCTAAAATCTTTGCTGAAGATAACATTTCTAACAATGTTGCTTGGGCTGATGTTGAATTCCCTCAGATCGGTGCTGCTATTGTTCCTTTCAAAGGTGCCCCTGCTCGTATCGAACGTGGTCCGAAACGTATTTTCTACAATACGCATACTGCTGCTATTAACTGGGTTGTGTCTTATGACCAGATCTTCACCGCTGCTTATAACACGTTAGATGAAGCTAAGAACAAAGTAGCTATCGGTTTGGCTTTGAAACTCGATACTGAATTGTTCAAAGTATTACAAGCCGCCGCTGCCGCTGAAGTTTATGGTACTGCTATGCAGACAGCTACGATGTCCTTGTCTGTAATTAACGATATTCGCGCTAAACAGATGGAATTGGACTTGATTACGACTGCTGTTGTAATGCATCCTTCTCGCTACTATGATATGTTGAATGCTTTGCCTGAAAAAGTTGACCAAGTGACGTTGAATACGGTTGTTGAAACCGGTTATGTGGGTCAGCTCTATGGTGTAAAATTCATCGTAAGCAAGCTTTGCCCGAAAGATATGGCCTTCGGTATTGTTGCTCCTGAATACTTAGGTAAATATGTGTTGCGTCAGGATCAGCAAATTAAAATTACGGATCTCGCTTGGAAACTTGAGTATATCGTGACTGGTTATGTCAATCACGGTTTGGTGCTCCACAACATTCCTGGCGTATTCCCTGTCAAATTTACTGCTTAATTTTAATTAAGTAAAAGTAAATTAGATTTAATAGAGGTTATCTTAATTGATAACCTCTATTTTTATGTTTATTTTGTTGTTAAAATTATATATAATATAATTAGGAGGTATTATATGAATAAATTCGGATTTTTAAGAGAAAATAAAGAAAAGGCACTAAAAGCTGGTATTGATACTGAAACTGGATTATGCAGAACTGGACTTGATGAATACTTAAAAATTATTTTTCCAAATATCAACGATTGGGTACATGATAAACAAATTCCAAAAGAATTATGTAATGGAATTATAACAAAACGTAGACCTGATTATAGAAGTGAAAAATTAAAATTAATTATAGAATTTGATGGTTTACAACATTATACTAATCCAGATGTTATTTTAAACGACAAAATTGGAACAGAATTATATCAAAAATTGGGATATAAAGTAGTTAGAATTCCTTATTTTATTCAACTTACAAATAAGGTTGTAAAAACACTATTTAATGTTGAAACAAAAACTGAATTATTTAATGAAAGTATAGCCTCACTAAGAAGTTCTAATAGAAATACGCCAGCTTATTTGTGTATTGCTGGTATAGAAAGAATGAAAAATGAATTTAAGTTATTTCCAGAACAATATAAAATTAATAAAGATGCATTAATTAAAGAAAATAATATTTTTCTAACAAGGGTTGATTTATTATAAAACTTACTAAAATTATATAATTTTAGTATAATATAAATAAAAAGGAGTGTTTATATGACTAAAGATCAATATAGAAAGAAATATGGAAAAACTAAAATTAAACTTAATTTAAATAAAGCGCTTGAGTTTGATATTTTAGATTATAACCAATTATCTTTAAATAATAAAGGTAATATTAGTTGCGCAAAATATACATTAAATGACCCCATTATTAGTGATATTAATTATATTAATTGTATGAATATTGATGCAGAAAATTGGAGTGATGAAATCGAAAACTTTAATTTGCGCTTTGATAAAGAAACATTAGATTTTTGTGATAATTTAATTAGAGATATTTGGCGTTGGTCTTACTATGAAAATGGAAATCCAGAATGCAAAGAATTTTATGATGTAAAATATTATATTCCAGTTACTCGTGTTAGTATCATGTGGAAAATTTATATTTTAATTAATGAGATTCATAAATATATTTACAATAAACCTTGTTTTGAATATGCTGAAATGTTAGTTCAATCAAAGGACAAGGATGTAATCAAATTTATAAATGGTATTTTTGATATGAAACAACTTAAAAGAAATATGTATGCCATTTGTGAAGATATAATTGAAGAAGTTAAATAATTTTTACTAATTATAAGTATTTTATAAATGATAGTGCTGTTTAAATATACTTCACTATCATTTATATTTTATATTACAATTGAGGAATAAATTCTATGGCAAAAAATGTAGTTAAAAAATTGCAAGAAAAAGGAGCAGACATCGAAGCTTTAGTATTAATGTTAAATAAAGCTTATGCTGACGAATTATTAGCGTGGGCTCAATACAACGCTCCAATAGGAAGCTGTATAGGCAAATTAAGGCCTGATGTTGAAGCAGAATTTAAAGAACACGCTGAAGATGAACTGAAACACGCTGAGATGTTAAAACAAAGAATTATTGAATTAGATGGCGTTCCTTTGCAATCTCCTCAAGAATGGTTTTCTTATACAAATTGTGGTTATGATAAACCTATTGATTTTAATACAAAAGCATTGGTAGAACAAAATATTAAGGCAGAAATTTGTGCACAAAATGTATATCTTGGAATTATGAAAGCTTGTAAAGAAATTGATGATTCTGTAACTTATAAAATTGCAAGAGACATTTTAATTGATGAGGAAGAGCACGAGCAAGATTTGGAAGATTTCAAAAACGATTTCGAAGTTATTTAATTCAAAAGGTTTATTTAATGAGTTATATTAGAGTTATTGGCAAAAAGAAAAATCAAATTCAAAATCCTTGGCTAGATTTTGAAGGTAGAGGTCCATATACTACAGTATTTTATGCTATTGATAATTTTTCTAATAACCCTGTAATAAATAATTTAGAAAAAGAATTCTCAAATAAAGATCAAGCTATTTCTTTTGCTAAAGATAAATTTAATGAATTAAAAAAGAAACACGATAAAGGTTACTATATTACGGTTAGCGTTTACGATAATAATCGTAATCTAATTAAATATTTTAAACAATAAGAGGTAAACAATATGGCCTTCAAAAAGCAAGGTAAAGATTTACATTCTAAAATTGAAGTAATTAAACCTGTTGAAGATAAAAAGATTTTAGCTTCACAAGAAGAAAAAATTATTTGTCCACGCTGCAAAAAAGTTATTGGCACAAAAATTGGTAAATTATTTCAAGTATTAGATAAGCGTTTGGTATCACTTAAAGGTACTGAATGTCCTAAATGTAAAAATATTTTAATTAAATAGGTGTAAATATGAAATTTGTAAAATTAGTTAAAGCAAGTGATGAGCAAATAAAATTTGATTTGGTGTCTTCATTTTATCAATGTTTTTTAAACGTAATTAAACAAAAAGCATTTGATCTTCCAAAAGAAGATATTCTGTCTGCTTTAGAAGAAGCCAAATTAAGGTTAGAGGAATCAATTGATGAACTTTAATTTATAATTTTAATTAAATAGTAATATATCTAAAACACTCTAGAAATGATTTATTTTAATTTGTAATATAATTCATTATAAATCAATTAAAAACTTAATCTAGAGTGTTTTTATTTATTTTCTAACTACCTTCAATTTCATTTAGATTTTAAACAAATAATCAAAGGTATTTTACATAAATGAGCGCTCAAATTTCTTGGTCAATTCCATATAATATTTTACAGGACCCAAAATATACTTTAATTAATATTTATAGGGGTACTGATGAAAGTAATAACAATTCGTATTCTATAATTAATACAATTGATAGATGGGTCGATGGAAATAAACTAAACGAAGTAGATACGTTTACAGACGCCGAAGGTAATGAAACAAATTACTATTATTATGTAAAATATACCAATGAAAACGGTGATCTTTCTAAAACATTATTAACTACATTCGAATTGAACCCAAGACAATTAAGATGGGTAAGTCAATTAAGAAAAATGTTGGACCCTATTATTTCATCCGATATTTTAGCCGATGGTACAATGAGACCTATGGAAGATGTCGATTTAATGATGGGTATTAATATGGCTTTGGGTTTTTGGAATACATTTCCACCAACTACTAATTTTAATACAGATACATTTCCAAAAGAATATGAATATATGTTATTAATGTTTGCACAATATTTTACGATTCTTACAAAAATGCTGGGATTAGAGTTGCGCGATTTTAATTATTCCGATAACGGGTTATCATTGAACCAGCAATTTACTCCAGCAATTCAAAATGCACTTGCTCAAATTCTTGGCTTTTTAAATCCTTTATTACAAAAAACTAAGATGGAATTTAGTTTGGGTAGTGCTGGTTATCTTGGCAGCGCTCAATTTGCCATCGGTCTGAACGGACGTTTAGGAACATATAATATTAATATGTTTGAAATGTTTAGAAGCTTAACAACTTCTGGCTGATAAAAATATAACTTTTCAATAGAGCGAATAATTAAAGTTCGCTCTATTTTCATTTAAATTTATATAAGGTATTAGACTTTATACCTTAAACGAACAAACGAAAACAGGAGAAAATTAAATGTCAAAGAAATACATTCAAAATATGTATGGCGGTATTCTTGCCATTCAAGACGTAAAATTAAACACAGTAGTAAAACTCGACCCTTATAAATGTTCATTTAGTTCTTTTGATGAAGATTATTTAATGAGCTTGCCTCATGTAAATCGCCTTATTGAAAAACGTCTTATTACTCTTCAAGACGAAAGAACTGAAATCATAAGAAAAACTGCAGCAAAGCAAAATTTTGGCCAAAAATATAAAATTGGCACTACTTGCTATTTTAATGATGATTCTAGACTTGAAGTTACTGTACATAGTTATGATCCAAATCAGCAACTTTATACAGTACAAATTGTAAAAACAGGCGGATTAATTAAATTAAAAGAATCTTCACTTACTTTATCTGCTGAAGCTAGTAAAAAAATTAATATTGATATAGACGAAAATGGCGATCTTATTGATGTCGCTAACCCTGAAGATCAACAAGTCGTAAAATCTTCTCAGCAATCTGTACCACAATCTCAGCAATCTGTTGAAGTACAGTATTCACAAGATAACGGTATGCAACGTGGTGTTAGCGCTGCTGATTTAATTAAATCACAAGATAAAATTTCGCAGGAAATTTCTAATCAACAAGCAGAAGTTGTTTATAAAACAGAACAAGAACAACCCAAAGAAGAAGATGAAGAAATCTTTTTAGTAAAAGCAGATAAAGATAAATTTGCAAAAGAGATGTCTGCATCTGAAATGATGAAAGATACTCAAAAAGCTATTTCTAATGAATTTGAAAAAGTAGCTAAAGTTGTTAAGTCGACTAAAAAAGAAGAATCTAGAGAAGCTAGTATTGATGAAGTCGCTTTTGCTGAATTAAAACCCGAGCTTCAAGAATTTGTAAATAAGTTTATGACTAATGATAGCAGAGTAAAAAAGATGACAATTACTCGTTGTAAAGATATCGAAAAACTTAATGCTATTGTAAAATTTGGCGATGATATGTCAAAGAGAGCTGCTTTAGCTAAATTGGAAAAATTAAATGGCTAATATTAAAGACTCTGTATTACCGAATATTAATCTTAGGGTATTCCGTAGGGAAAAAACGGATATGTCTTTGATTTATAACAATTCGGAATTATTGTCTTTAAGTAGTGGATTTGATATTATACCAAGTGTTTATATAGGAAATAAAAAATTAGAAGCTTATATTGAAAAAGTAAGAGCTAAAGATTCTAGTGAAAATGATATTTGTATATTTATTCCTTATAAAGAAAATGGTTTAAATGATGAAGAAAGATATGAGCTTACACTAATGTTTAGTACAAAATTAAAGCCATATTCTGGAATCGAAGTTGTTGAAGTAAAAGAACTCCCAAAATTAGTATATTCTATTATTATAGAACCAAGAGGAATTCTCCCTTCGCATATTAAAGACAATAAAACAATGTTTTCACAATTATTCGGTTTTGATTCGAATAAAAATAGATGGACAAAACTTCATATTATTGAAGAAGACGACTTAAACGAATTAATTGTTAGAGATAACAAGGTTGTAGAATTACTTGAAAAAATCTACGATTTGTTATCTAAAAAGATCTTAGGTTGATAGTTTACTACCTCCTTATCTATCAATCGAGCCAGACTATTCAGACATTAAGAGTAGTCTGGTTTTATTTTTATAATTTAAATTAATTATACGAGATATAATTAAAAAATATATGTTTAAATTTTATGTCATTTATATTATAATATAAATATATAGGAGGAGCTTATTATGAGTTACGTTAAAATCATTAGTGAAGAACCATTTAAATTGAAAGCCAATATTGATTGGAAAAATATTAGCAAAGCAGTTGATTGTCGTGGCACAGAATATAAAATTTCTAAAAATAAAGACAATACCGTACGCTTAATCGGTGATAAAAAAGACGAAAATTATCCAATCGATATAGCTATTCCATTATTAGATATTTATGACAATAATGGAAACAAAGTAAGCTCAATGGATGATTACGAATAATTATGGGTAATATTAGAAAATTACTTGGTTATTTTTTAAAAATGAATCCATTATCAGATGACGAATATAGAAAAGAGCATGGTGAACCTCATATTCATGTATTTTTAGGAAATATAAATCTTGGAAAAATATTTATCAATACATTAGAAGTTGAAGGAAATATTCCTAAAAAAGTTCAAAGAGCTGTAAAATATTTCATTTCAAATAATAAACAAAAATTGTTAGAAATGTGGAATAAGCAAAATATCAAAAGGATTAAAAAATGAAAGATTTTATAACTCATGTAAAACAAGATGAATGGAGATATACTACTTCAAATAGTAAGTCGCGAAGAAAGGCAAAGCGAGCACGAAATAAAGCAAAACGTAGCTTAATTAACAAAATTTTAAGACAGAACTATGAAGATTTGTAGTTCTGTTTTTTATTTACATAATCATTTAGATTTTTATGATAGAATTGCCTGATTATTTATCAGAAGACGAGTCATTTATTTATTGTCCTAAAGAGAATATTAAAGATATATATTCTTATGAATATTTTATTCCTTTAGGTGATTTATTAGAAGATTCAATAGTTACATCAGCGTTTTTTAATATTATCGGACAAATAAATGGCAAAAATGTTTTGGTGATTTAATTGGAATGATTTAAATGTATATTAGAATTATTACAGCAGCTAGTAAAAGTAAAAATAATAGTAAGAAATTAAGTAGAAAGCCAAAAAGACTTTCTATTAAAAAAACTAATCCTAAAATTAAGAAAACTATTGATAAATCATCAAAACCACGTTTAAATACTACTTTAAATAAAAAAACGATTAATCCTATTAAACCTAGTAAAAAGGCTCCTAAATCGCAAAACAAAGCGATTAATAAGCGCTTTAAAATTAAACCTACAAGTGAATGGCCACATCAAGATGAAAGTTTACCTACTTTTGAAGATTTATTAGAACAAGGTTATAATAGAGCAACATTTGTAGCGCATCCTAATGCCTGTAATTTTTGTAAAAGACTTAATGGTAAAACGTGGAATTTGAGTAGATTTATACAAGAAACACAATATGACGCCCCTGTATTTTTTCACTCTCACGTAAACTCATTTAGTAAAATTAAGGTATGGGACGTCAATGATGAATTAGAACCTGTTTACGTAGATTATACTGGTGAAATAGAATATTAGACATTTTTAATTTTTAAAAAAGGAATTATTATGAAATTTATTGAATTAATGAAACAAATTAAATCAGCCGAACAACCTACTACTCCTAAGCCTACTACGCAATTACCACAAAATATGGAGTATGCGTGGGATCCAAAGGCGAATCAATGGATTGCCGTGATGAAAGATAATCCATCTGTTACTCCACCTACGTATAATCCTAATCAAACTAATATGTATTCTACAACAACTACTGGAATGACTCCGATTAAATCTTCGTTAGTAGAATGTTTGAATAATTTTATCGATGGTGAAAGATATTCTAAAGAAATTAAAATTGAAGCCGGATTAATTAAAAATGGTTTTATTACATATTCTGGCTTTGATATGTACAAAGGCACTAAGTATTCTATTACTCAAAAAGGTTTAGAATACCTTAAACAAGCTGCTCAGCAAGAATATGATTTAGAAAAAGAACATTTAGAGGCTAAAAAATCATATTTACTAGATGGTATTTCTGAAAGTGAATTACAAACAGGTGACGTAACATATAAAGGTTTGATGCCAAAAAAGACTTATTCTATTTTTGAAATCAATGGCGAAGAATTAGCAAAAGGTATCGAAGCTTCAAGCGAAGTCGATGCTAAAGTTAAATTTACATTACAACATCCAGAATATAAAAATAGTTTAAGTATTAGAGCTAAAGAGATTAAGGCTAGCAAGATATTTTTTGTAGAGTATAATTATCCAGCTAGTACGGAAGACGCTTGGTATATTACAACTGATAAGATAGAAGCTGATAGTGAAGAAGAAGCTTTGCAAATAGCAAAAGAAAAATTAATTGGTGCAGATAATTTTCACATTGTAAATAAAGGTTTTTCAAATTCAAATTTGATCACAAAAGATTCAAATCCAAAATATTTTCATAAAAATTGGTATTATGATGGCGAAAAATTAATAAATGAAGATACAATGTTTGATGTAGATGCTAATTATTCAGATACAACTGATAAAGCTTTGACTTATCCTAATCCTGGTATTTCGCCATCTACTGATATTGAATTAGAAAATCACGACGGTTGGGTAAATACAGCTTCTGCTGAATTACTTGATTTACATAATGTTTTAACTCATTTAAAAATGAATGAATTAGCAGATATTGAAATTGGTAATGATAAAGTAGAAATTTATAGTACACCAAAATTAATTAATACATTAGAGCATCAGATTAAAGATTCTGGTTTACATTGTCAAGTAACTGAAGAAAGTAAAAATAATCCTAAATGGGACTGGAAATTAACCGTATTTTTAAAATAAATATTTTATGAAATATATTAGAATTTTAAAATCGTCTAAATTAGAAGTCGAATTATTAAATGAATCAAACTGGGAGTCACAGCCTTCTTTTTCAAAAGATGGACACGTTTTTCGTTTAAAAGGAAATTATAATACTAAAATAATAAAAAGAATACCAGGCGATTCTGGCGAAAGAAGATTATTTACAGAAGATTATAAACGACTTGGAAATTGGACTGAAGAAACTACACAAAAATATATAGAAAAGGCAAAGAAAGAAGGTATTACTAATCCAATTATTATAAAAATATCTAATAATAATGTTACAGTTTATGAAGGCAATCATAGAAAAGAATTGGCTTATTACTTAAAATTAAAAACTGTACCAATAGAAATATGGTGTTGGGATACTGAGTTACCAACTAAAAATTATTTTGGTATTTTAAATTATATAAAATAAATATTTTATGAAATTAAAATTATATCGTAAATTTTTAGGAAACAAGTATACTATTGGCAAATTATTTATTAATGATGAATATATTTGCGATACCCTTGAGGATGTAGTTAGATCTGAGAACGCTAAAGTATATGGCGAAACGGCTATTCCATATGGTGTTTACGAAATAGTTTTGACAATGTCACCTAGATTTAAAAAAGTATTACCTTTATTATTAGATGTGCCTCATTTCGAAGGTATTAGGATACATACTGGTAATACCGAAAAAGATACAGAAGGCTGTATTTTAGTAGGCTATAACAAAGTCAAAGGTAAAGTTATTAATAGTAGAATAGCTTTTGACAAAGTAATGAAATACTTAGAATTAGCCACTATTAATAGTGAAAAAATAACAATAGAGGTTTGTTAATTATGCTTTATAGAGGACGTCGCTATATTAATACTGTTTTTGTTTCAGTATTAAGACAGATTTTTAAAAATCATCCACAATTTGCTTATTTAAAAGATTTTTTAAGGTCTAAAATTTATATTGATGAAAGTTATCCTCGCGGTGAAAGAAAATTTCCTTGTATTATCTGTACAGATGTAACAGATGGACAATATTTTGAATCATCTTTCGATAGAAACTTTCAAGAAGATATTTATGATAATCAAAATAATTACACTGGTACTATCTATGGTATGACTATTCAGCCAACTATACAGTTGACGATATCCGCTTTATCAAAATACGACGCTGAAATTATTGCAGATTTTGTTTGCAGCTATATGCAATTTTATGGTATAAATAAATTTGCTGATGCTGGTATTACTATTTTGACTGCATCAGGTTCAACTCCTCAAATAGAAGAATATGGCAAAAATAATATTTATACTATTACACTAACATATAATTTACAATGTGAGTGGCAAAAATTCTTACCAGTAAACGATAATATTGTCGATAGCGTTGTTATTCCAGATATTGAAATCATATATCCAGACGAAAATGGAAAAGAAACGACACAACACGAAGGCGAATCAGTAATTATAAAAGAAGATAAACCATAATAAATAATTCAAAGTATACAAATAAAGCCCTCTAAAATTAAATTAGAGGGCTTTCTATTTACGAGTATATATGAATCATTTATATTTATACATATAAATAGGTATTGAGAACACCTAGCAGAGTTTAAAAATTTGTTTAAAGTACTATTAATTTAGTATTTTAATTATTAGCTACAGAATCTCTGCAAAGTTCTCAAAACTTAAAATTCTGTAGCTTTTTTATTTTATATGATAGATTATGATTATATAACAAAAATGATTAATGACGATAGATTAAATAACGTTAATTTAGATTATAAATTTCCTACTAGATTAAAAAGTAATTGTGATATAATAAATAATTTTTTAAAAGATTATAAAAATTTTACTAAAGTCGAAATAGTATTTTTACTTAAACATAAAAATAAAATTAATGATTTACATATATTTTGTAAAAAATGTGGTAATAAAAATTGTTTTTACTGTTTTAATCGTGGATATAGTTATTATTGTAGCTTAAAATGTGCTCATAATTCTAAAGAAGTAATGAATAAGAAAAAACAAACTTTTATGAAAAATTATGGTGTAGATAACCCAAATAAATGTAGAAAAGTTAGAGAAAAAGTAGAACAAACAAGTTTACAAAGGTGTGGATATAAATGTAACTTTTCTTCACCAGATCCAAAGTTAAATGGACGAGCTGGATGCAAGAAAAGATTTGGCGTAGAAAATCCATTTGCAGCAAAAGAAGTAAAAGAACAAATGAAGTTAAAAAGTTTAGAAAAAAGAGGAGTAGAAAATTACGCTCAATCTAAAGAATATAAAGATTTATATAAGAATAAAGAATGGGTAAAAAAGAAACAGCAAAAACAATATGAATCTAAACGCAAAAATAATTCTTTTAATACATCTAAATCAGAAGATCGTTGTTATGAATTATTAAAATCTAAATTTAATAATACAATTAGAAATTATTCTACAAATAATAGATATCCATTTAATTGTGATTTTTATATTCCTTCTAAAGATCTATTTATTGAATGTCATTTTCATTGGACTCACGGCGGAACGCCATTTAATAAAGACAATGAAGAACATTTGAAACAGTTAGAAAAATGGAGATCTAAAAATAAAAAATATTATAATATAGCTATTAATGTTTGGACTAAAAGAGATCCATTAAAACTTAAAACATTTATAGATAATAAACTTAATTATAAGATATTTTATAAAGAAGAAGAATTTATAGAGTGCTTTAAAGGATTATAAAATACGTTAATCATTTATATTTACATACAGAATTGTATTGTGTAAATTTTAATTTCTCGAGAGGAAAAAATTTAATGACAATTTATCGTGCTCCAGGTGTAGCATTCAATGAGGTTGTTCAATCTCTTGGATCTACATCTCAAGGCTATAATAGAACAGCTGTTATTGGTCCAGCTCAGTTATATACTGTAGTAAGCAATCTAGAACTTACTAAATCTAAAACCATTACACCGAAAGGTGAAATCATTAAATCAAATGTTACTCCATGGCTTAAACAAGGCACAACTGAAGTAACAGTAGGTTCTTTTGTTATTTGGAAAGAAACAGAAAAACCTGCCGAAGGTACTATCGAAGTCGATTTAGTTAAAGCTCACTGGATTGGAAAAGGCACGCCTCAAGTAGGTTCTTTTGTTATTTTGGTAGATGATGGCACTTCTTATGGATATAAAGAATCTGTAGAAGGTGTTGTCGGTTCATTTGAAGTAGTTGCTACAATTGAAGGAAATGGCTTTGATGTATCTTCTGAAGGTACTGAAGGTGCTATGAAAGTTATAGAAGTACCTGCCGATGTTGATATTATTTTATTACCTGCTGGTACTTCAGCTCAGCAAAATGATATTTTAAGCATTACTGGTATTGGTAATATTGCTGGTTTTTATAATTATTCTGAAGGCATTGATTATACAATTGATGAGAATAAGATGAAAATTACTTGGATTTCAGAAAATAAACCTTCTGCTGGCTCTGTTTTTTATATTACTTATAAATTAAACAAGAGTGAAGCAAGAGGAGATTTTAACCCAGTACTTTTATTTAATCAAACAGCTATTGCAGAACTTTACGGCCCTGAATATTTAAATGGTGTTGTACAACCTTTAACATTGGGTGCTGATTTAGTATTAGAAGGACAAACATTACTTGGCGGTGGTGTTTATTGTTGTCAAGTAACTGAAGATAATGATGCTGCTTATAAAGCTGCAATCAACAAAATGATGAAAGTAGATGTTCAAACTATTATCATTTTAAAACAAGATTCTATTTCTTTAAGAAATTATTTAATTCAAAATATTGAAACTTGTTCTTCTGCTTTGTATGGCAAAGAAAGAACTACATTTATTACACCTAATGGTGATATTAATGATGATTCTATTATTGCTCAAAGAGAAGGTTTGATGAATGATCGCGTTACTTATTTCGCGAACAAAAAAGTAACTATTGAATTAACAGATGCAAAGACTCAAGACACAGAAAAAGTAGAATTAGACGCAATTTATGCTATGTGTAATATTGCTGGTATTGAAGGTAATCCCGATTATACTTATTCTGAACCTTTATTACAAAAAACTTTGAGTTCTAGAATTACATTAGTAGATAATCAAATCTTTGATCCTTCACAAAGAAATTACTTATGCTCTAATTACTTATCTGCATTAGATTTCAACGAAAATACGAATTTAACACAAATCTTTGATATTTTCACTACTGATTCGGAAAACGTAATTACAGAAACAAGAGCTGTTAGAAGAGTTACTGACTTAATTCGTAAAGAATTAAGAGGACAACTTAAAGTATATGTTGGTAAGAAAAATGTCGCTTCTACTGCAAGTTCTTGTGGAGTTAAAGTACAATCTATTTTGTCAAACTTTGTTGAAGCCGATGAAATTAAAGATTATAGAAACGTCGTTGCTGGATTTAATGCTAAAAATCCTAAACAATTAGATGTTTCATTTACCTATCTTCCAATTTTTGAAACAAAATGGGTTCAGGTAAGTATTTCTATTAATATTGACTAAAGGATAAATAGAACATGGCGAATGAAAAATTTTTAAAACCCGGTGCTAGCAGAATCCAGCTTTCAGTTCAACATAGAATTTTTTCTATTAATGATGAAGGCGTTAGAACTCAAATTGGCACTATTCAAAGTATTACAGTAAATCAAACAAAAGATACTTATCGTTCTTTTGAACTAGGTAATCCTGAATGCTTTGAAGTTACTCAAGGTTTAATTACTGGTTTAAATTTATCAGTAAATAGACTTAAATTACAGACTTCTACAATCTTAGAACAATTTGGTGGTCAAGGCGGAGTTGAAGCTCTTTATGATCAATCATTATATTTTGATATTGAAGATGTAGTGACTCTTCCGGCTATTAATCCAGATGGTACTGTGAATCCTAACAAATCTGCTGCTACTGAAAAAATTGTTAGAGTTTATAAAGATTGTGTAATTTCTTCTTGCTCTGAAACATACAATACAACTGGTGATATTCGTATTACTGAAACAGCTGAAATTCAAGTAAGAAAAATTATGACTCCTGAAAACTAATTAATATTAATTTTTAATTAATTTTAATTATAATTTAAATAGAGATTATCTTGTTTGGTAATCTCTATTTTTATGTATTAAGCTACACTATCATTTATATTTTATATAATATTTATATAAGTAGTTTTAAAGACAAGAGGAAATAAAATGGATCCAATCCTTACTTCAAAATTTTTAGACGTACCGTTTGCTGGTACTGGTACTACGCTTGAGAGAAACGCTCTTATTGGCGTAATTCGCAATTTGATTAAAGATAATAAATACACAGCAGATTATATTTTAGATTATTGTACTTCTGCTGGTTATTCTTATAAAATGGCTTCTGATGTTTTTACTGAGCTTACTGGTTTAAGTCCTAAACTCATTGTAAATAATAATGAGTATTATAAGATGCCTAGTTATGTTCCTAATATGTGTATTGCTTGGGGCGAAGCTAAAACCAAAAAAGATGTAGCTTATTATATTGTGCCTGGTGTTTATGGATATGTTGTAATGGAAAAAGACGAAGTAAATGCTCCAGTACCTGCTGTAGAAGTTGCTACTATTCCTGAAGCTATTGACGAACTTAAAAAGGTCGCTAAAAAAATTCAAACGCTTCATAAAATTATTACTGAAAAACTTTTAGAAACTGAAGATATTCAGACTTCAGCAGATGATACTTATTTAGTAAATAAGCCTTATTGTTCTGATCCTGTCTTTGTATTAAAGAAAAACTTTAAAGACAAAGTAATTGGTATTAAAGAGTTTGAAAAACAAGCTAGACAATTAGTAGCTGAAGATAAAATTTCAATAGAAAAAGCTGAAGATTTGATGTCTTGGAAAGACGATTTAATTGATGAAGATGAAAGTTATAATAATGAAGTATTAGAACACACTGAAAAATGGAATCAATTAAAGGCTGACGAAGACGAAGAAGAAGATTATTTTGATAGCTTTAATTATATTTATAATCTCTTGCTTGATGGCGACATTCAAGCATATAAAGCCAGATTAGATGATTTTACAGAAGAAGAATTAATTGACTATTTAGAGTGGGCTTCTGAGCACGATATTGATAAAAAAGATCTTGAATTAGAACTTTCTAGTAAAAGAAAACGTTCAATTTCTGAATACACTGAAATTGCTAAAAATATGAAAGAAGAAGGTAAGACAAGAGCTCAAATCGTTAATTATTTACAAGGTAAAATTCAAGATGAAGAAATTACAAGAATTTTAGATTCTATTTATAATAAAAAACAATCGTCTAAAAAGATTACAGCCGAAGAAGCTGATTTAGATGATTTAATGTCTGAAGAATCTAAAGATGAAGTTCAAGAAGAAATGGAACAAATTAAAGATACTCCAGTCTCTGAATTACTTTCTGAACGAACACCTTCTGATTATTTCGATAAATCGCTTCAAGAAGACAAAGTAGATACAATTAATGATGTTGTTTCTAAATGTATTGATAAATTTTCTGAAAAATTTAAAGATTTTGAAAAATATGAAGTAAAGATTTTGTCTTACAATACTAAAGTTTTAGGTGATTATACTCCTAATAAAACTGAAATGATTGAAGACGAGCAAATTAACGCTAATGCTGTTTTACAAGTAATTTTGCAAATTACAAACAATGCTGATGAAACCGAAACGAAAAAAGCCTTAGCAGTATTTTCGGTAACGAATGGCAAACTTCATTGGACGGGTACTATTCGTGGTGAAAACGATGAAATAGTTGCTTTTACTGAAGAAGGATTAGATTCGTTATTCGAAGTAGAAGAAGTTAAAGATGAAGAATTAGAGGATATTATTTAATATGTATATTAGATTAATTAAAGCAAATAAAGATGGTTGGGAAATTATAAAACGCAACGATAAAGATAAATCATATTTTGTAATTTCTACCTCAGATGGTAAGTTTTATAAAGACGATGAAGGTAAAGAATATCATTTTAAAACTCGTCAAGACGCCTTAGAAGAACTCGAATACTTAAGAGGCGAACACGACGAAGATAAGAAAAAAGTTGAATCAGAACAAAAAGATATGACAATGGTATGGACTGGTACTGCTGAAGAGGCTGATAAACTTACTAGTAAATACGGATTAAAATATAAATTAAAAGAAGGTGAAGGAGACGATCCATATTTATATATAGAATTATTTGGTAATCCAACTTCGATTAAAAATTTTGTTATCGAACAAGGATTCGGTGGCGATGAAGAAGCTGCAAAATACTATGTACCAGGTATTTTTTCTTTATAAATAATATAAATTCTGGCAGTATCCCTCCTGCCTTTGAAGTAGAGTAATAAACTACTTAAACCCTCTGATAAAGAGGGTTTATTTTTTCTTATATAAACATATATCAAATAAATAAAAATCATTTCTAGAGTATTCTAGGTGCATTTAAACATATATGTATTTATCATTTAGATTTTTAAATAGTTTATTCAATAAACTAAAGGAGAAAAGAACAAATGAACCCAATGTCAGAATTTAAAAAAAGTTATACAAAAAGTTATAACATTCAATGTAAAGAGTTTTTATTTCGCTCATTATCTACTAAAGAATCTGCTGAAGTAGAAAAAGAAGTAGCTAGACAATCAATTAGCCTTTCAGATGATAGCAAATTTAATACTCGTAAAATTGAAACATTAGCTAAATGTTTAGTTAGCGTTGATGGAACGCCTTTAAATAAATTTGAAGATATTCAAGTTGAAGTTTCAAAAGGTAAAGACGAAAAAGAATTAGTTAAAGAAGAAATATCTTCCTGGGAGGATTCGTTCACAACTCTTCTTTACCTTTATTATTTAGAAATGCTTAAAGAAAAAGATTCTAAATATCAAAAAGAAACTGAATTTTTGAATAGTTTGAATAAATAGCATTTATGATAATTAATCCGCTGACAGCTTTTAAAAACTCGCTTTTAAAAGAGATTGAAGTTTTTGGTAAAAAATTTACTTTTGATCCATCTATTAAAATTAAATCTACAAATAAAATAGATTTATTAGCTAATGGACTAAAAGCTGTTGATGGATTTAATTTAAAAGATTTTAGTAATATTAAGGAAGAAATAGATAAAGGAATAAATGAAGAAGAAGCTATTAAAAAAGAAATTGATAGCTGGGATTCTAAAATAACAGACATTTTATTTAATAAATTTATTTCTTTATTGCAAAAATACAACGAGATAGATTTTGATAAACTTCCTGATTTAAGAGTATATTGGAAGATTAGAAAAATTTTTAGTAAGGAAGAAATTGATTCTTGGTCTGATTGTGAGTGGCAATGGGCTGTTTATAATATATATCAAGATGAAATAGATCAAGACAAGTTTGATGATCGTAGACTTGAAAAAAGAAAAATGTGGTATAATAGTGACTTATATGGTCATATTATAAAAGCTAAAGAAGCAAAAGAGGCTGAAAAAGAGGAGCAAAAATCTTTAATTAAGAAATTGTTTGAAAAACAATATCCATCTGCTTCAAATGTCGAATTTGAAGTGGTCGATGCAGAAGAAAACGATATACCAAGCATTATAGAAGAAGGTAAATAAAATTTATGGCAGAAGATATAGAATTATCTGGTAGACAAACAGCAAATGTTGAACAAGCTATAAGAGATTTGGCAAGAGTTCAAGGTGTACCTGTTTCTGAGGTTAAATTAACAGAAAATTCGTTAAAAGAATTAGCAAAAAGTATAGCTGACGGTACTTTTAAAGCAATGGAAAAAACAAATAAAGTACTCGAAACAAATGTTGGTAAATTATTAACAAGAGCTACAAAAGAACAAAAAGAGATGAATGAATCTCTTAAAGGCAAATTTTCTAGTTTAAAATGGTGGGCTGGACAAGATAAATCTGAATCAGGTTTGACTGCAATTAGACGTGCCGAAAACATAACTGGTGGTATTGAGGCTATGTTTAGTGGTAATTTTATGTCTGGTCTTAAGCAGTTTGGAACAGCTATACCACAAATTGCGAACTTTATGGGCGGGCCACTGTTTATAGGTATGTCACTCGTTGCGCGTGGATTATTAAAATTAGATGGCGCATTGGCAAAAGCAACAAAAACTGCTACGTTAATGAGTGGTGGCCTACAAAGTAATTTTGTCGGCAATAGATGGGCGTCAGTTGCATTTAATGCTAATTTAAAAAATAGCTTATACGATATTGGTATGCAAGGTGAATTTGAAAATATCGCCAATGCAATGACAAAAAATTATGGTATAGCCTCTTATAAAAATAACCAAAAAAATATTATTGAATCAATGGCCTATGCACAAAGTGGTTTAGGCGCTTATGGTATATCAGCCGATCAATCAAACTCATTAGTACGTAATTTAAGATTATTAGAAGGTAAAAATGAAACTGGCGTTTACGCTCAATTAAAGAGATTACAAGATAGATTTCAAAAAATGTCTATATATTCACCTGAAGAAGCGTTAAAGCAAGCAAGTAGTTTATATAGTCAATCTAAAAATCTCGGTGTAAACTTTGAGTGGGCCTCTAAACAAATTAAGTATTTCGAAAAGTCATTAGAACTTGGTACACGTTCTATGTCTGATTTTGCTGCTGTAAATAGATCATTGTTTTCAGGTGGCGTAAAACAAAACGCTGGTATAGCTGGTTTAGTCACAGATTTTGCTGCTCGTTCTGGTGTAAGCTTACCTTCTTCATTTTTAAATCAAAATATAATTGGACAGAGCTTTTCTTTATCAATGCCTAACTTAATTAGTAATCCAAATTTAATAAAAGCTTATAGTGGACAATTAAATGAAATGATTCAACAAATGGGTGACGGAACGAGAGAAGAACAAGCTGGTATGCTGCAAATGATACTTCAAAGTCGTGGTATAAATGTAACATCGCAAGCAGCATTAGATTCTATTACTTCTTCTGGTGTAGATTTAGAAGCTGGTGGTATTATGGGCAAAAAAGCATTTGCTAGACGCGAGCAAGAACAACAGCAAGCAGAAAAATACCAAGAATTAGTAAAAAATTATTATAAAGGTACCACACCATATCATAAAGATGTTTTAACTAAATTAGATAAATTAATAAATAATACAACATCAAAATTTGCGCAAGGCGCGACAGGAAATGTACAAGAAGTAGAAGGATTCTGGGCAAATGCTGCGCAAGCTACAGGTTATTTTATTTCGCCAGCATTCTGGGAAAATGTAATGAAAGGAATAGACAAACGCTTAAGTACAATGGATCAAACTAGAATAGCACAATAATTTTATTTTATTGCAGATGATAATGCACCAAAAATTACACATAATATTGGAAATATACACGTAATATATACAAAAATAGGAAAAAATATTTTAGACATCGGATCGTTTGTTTTAAATGTTTTAAACAAAACAACGATTGATGTAATCGAAATTAATAAAAACAACATTATTAAAGTATCTTGATTCATAATTTTACCTCTCTTTTATTTAATTTTATAGGAAGCTAATTTAATTATAGCTTCCTTATATTTATATTATATGATACTTTTTAGAAAAAGTAAATAGGTAATTTTTAATTATATTTAATATAATTAATTTAGATTATATATGCGTACTAAACCTGCCTTTATCATTTAGATTTTTAAATAGTTTTGATATAAAATTTATAATAAAATTTATTCATAAGTTTGAGGATTAATTAATGTCATTAGATGTACGCTCATTAACTTCTAGAATGTGTATTGGTAATTTAGATATGGGTCTGTTTTTAGTAATGAGACCTAATCCTCAAACGTTTCAAAAAACTTGTCGTAAACGTAATAGTGAAGTATTAAGTAATTCAGGGTGGACAGACGTCCACTGGGGAAACGAACGTGATGTAATCACTGTTTCTGGCGTCACGTATTCTAAGATTGGCAATCCCGATCAATATTCACAAAATGAATATGTCACAGCTAATACAAAATCTTATTTAAACTCATTTGTATCTAGTTCTGGTACATCTAATCATGGTCCGAAACAGTGGGCTGATGTTGATAGATTTATGTTAAAGCTGGAGCAGATTTATAAAACCGATAAAGAAAGAGTTGGTAATTTAGCTGATTTAGTGTCTGGAAATATTATTACTAATTCAATTTCTAAATTAAAAAATCCTTTTAGCAAAAAAAATTTTGATGAAGCAAAAAAATCTAGACAGAAATTTTTAGATTCTATTAATAATGGTACTACTGCTCGTGCTCAATCTTTTATTATTTATAACTATTGTATTTATTGGGGTTATTTTTTAACATTTAACTATAATGAGTCTTCAACCGATAAACCAAGACAATATAGTTATAATTTTACGTTTAAAGTTACTAATTCAACTACTGATTGGCTTAGTCAATCACTTATTAATAACTTTCCAGAGGCTAGAATTATAAATATGTTTAGTCAAGTTGGAGATCTTGCTTCTTTTGGAAAAAATTTAATTAGTTCTGATAAACTACTTAAAGGTATTATGATTTAATTTGAATTGAGGGAAAATTGATGGATTTACACTTTTCAGAAAATAATCTTTCATATAATGTAAATAATACTTGTCAAATTTATATTATTAAACAATATTATTTTGGCGAAGAAGATGATGCATTTAATAAAATTTATGCAGATCTTCTTAAAGATGGTTCTTTTATAAATAAATTATCGCGTGTAAATTCTTCAAAAAATCAAGATATAAAATTAAAAAAACTTATTAGGTTTGACGAAGCAGAAGAATATACGCCTATAAACTTAAATAACAAAGCATTTGATTTTCCAAAATATATTGATCCTAATTTACAACAATTGTATTTCTTAACTGATTTATTACAATTAAGAAATTGTCCTTTGTTAGATTTTGGAAAAACAGCTTATGTTTTCCAAGTAGCAAACAAAAATAATATTTGGAAAGGCTCCGTAAATCAATCTGGTATTGGTGATGTAACCAGTTTTAATGTTAATTTTAGCGTGAATGGTCAGTCTTCTTGCGAAATACAATTAAATAATCAAGATTTTAAATATAACTTTAAATATTTTGACGATCCAGATAAATACAATTTACATTTAAAACCATATTTTGATACAAATGATATTATTATTGTTAGAATGCAGAAGAAAAACTTAACACCCTCTGTAAATAAATATGGTGTACCTAGTTCCTTTAAACAAACGTCAATAAATGATTATAAGGATTTATATTCAGTAGATAAAGATGATCCAATGACTACTATTTTTACTGGATATATTAATAACGTTAATGAAAGTTTTTCTTATGAAACCGGCGTTCAAACGATGTCTATTACTTGTACTGGTCCTAGTAAAAAATTAGCTTGGACTCGTACAGTTGTAAAACAAGCAGCTTGGACAAAAGATAGCGCATCCGCAATTGTACCTATTTCAGCATTTATTCATCCACAGACACTAGACAATAAAAATAAAACTCCTAAATTGCAAAATAGAGATATTATTTCTAATTTAATTGTTAGAACATATTCTGGACTTACATTGAATCCAGAGATGCTTAAACTATTACGTGAATATAATGCTTTATTCGATACAAATATTAATAATAAAAATAGTATTGCAAGAAAAGAGTATGAGAAAAAATTAGAAAATGCTAATGAAGAGCAAAAGAAAAAAATAAGAGAAGAAATGCAGCAATTAGAAACTAAACAAACCAAAAAACAATTTAGTATTGCTGAAAAATATAATACTCTTATAGATAAACACTTTGACAATTTTAAAATAGTAGATAAAAATACTGGAATTGTAAGCGTCATAAAAAATTCTTTTATCGCAGGTGATTGGAAACCGCAACCAGTTTTTGTAATAAATGGTACAAATCAACCAGCGTATCAATATGCTTTTAATGACTTTTCTATGTTTCAATCAGATTGGAATACTGTTTATCAATTTATTAAAAGCATTGCTGATAATTTACTTTTTAATTTTTACGACGATCCTTATGGTACAATTCATTTTGGTGTACCAGATATTACATTACATCATTTACATAGAAATGTAGAAGATTCTCAAAATCAAATTAGTTTAGATCCAAATGTACTAGATCAAATTAATTCATTTTCGCAAACACAAGACACTGAATCAATTGCTAATGTTCAGCCGATGGAAGCAAAACCAATTTACGGGTTAGAAATGAACTTTATTAATGCTTGTGCAAAAGATTATAAATCAATAGCTAAATATGGTGAAAAAATGATGCAGCCATTATCTGTTATTGGTATTACATCAATGACAGCATTAAGGTATATTTCTAAAATGAGAATGACTAAATATAATAGAAAAGCTTTGGCCAATATAAGAATACAATGTCAAGGCACTCCAGATTTAAAAATGGATAAATATGCTTATATTAAGCCATTAAGAAAATTATTTTATATTGAGTCTTATTCGCATTCTTACCAGGCTGGAGGAAATTTTACAACATCTATCAATGGTACATATTTAAGAGATATTTTGGCAAAAGCTGATGTTATAAATAATGTAGCACCTTTACTTGATAATAAACATAGTGGCGTTGCAAATATTATAGAGGCTGATACTATTATCAAAAATTCTGTAGCTAATGTAAATAACAAAAAACAGTTACAGCAGAATATTTTTGATAAACAGTTAAGAAACTGTAATTCTTTTAATGAGATACAAAAAACATTGTCTAAAATAAAATATCCAGATTCTATTAGAAATTATATTTACCAATGTTACGTAAATCAGTTTGCGTATCCCGAAGATTGTGTAGATTTACAAAAAGAAATTGAGCAACTTTACACAGATAATGTAATTAGTGATTGTTATTTAGATGGCTATTTTTGGGCCCTTCCTTTTGATGCAGATCCTTATAAAATTGCTTTAGAAATACAAGAAGAAGAGTTTAATAAAAATAATATAAAAACTAATGATCAAAAAATTAGAACAAATTCACAAAATAATAATCAAGAACAAAGTTCAAAACCAGCAGCAGAGCAAGTTAAGCGAAATGGTGATAAAAATAAATCTAATATTATTATTGATTATGGTAAGAAAACTATAAAAAAACTTATTAGTGATCCTACAGGTATAAAAACTGCAATTAAAGATACATATAATATATTTAAATTTTTAGGAAAATCTATTATAAAATCGTATCAACAAGCATATACTATAAATATTAATTATAAGCCTGATGTTAAAAACTCAAGTGAAGTTAAAGAATATGTAACAACAAGTGGTTTTAAAAAGAAATAAAGGGGTAAAGAATAAATGAGTGATAATGTTTATAAAGTTTTATTAGGTGATGATGCACCGTTTGGTGGACTTGCTAATAAAAATTGTAATGATAGAATTATTAAGGGTTTTATTACTCAAGTACACTATAATTTATTTTCTGCATCTGATGATAGCAAACCTGTTTTGCAACAAAATTATTACAGAACAGTTGACGTGCAGTGGCTTGAAGGTAAGCTTTACGAATCACAATATGTTAGAATACCAGAAACAGTTTCTTTTAAAGGGTACGGTTTAAATTATCTGCCATCTGTCGGAGATGTAGTATATGCTGCGTTTGATACAAATAATGATCCAATAATTATAAGCATTGTTGCAAGATGCTCAATTTTTGAACATGGCGCTTTAAACGATAAAACAAAATTACCTGAATTAAATAATTATGGAGACCCTTTAATTGATATTGCAATTAATAGTAATATTAGACCTACACCTATTAGATATATTAAGCCTGGTGAAATTTCTTTGAAATCACTTAAAGAAGCTGAAATATTTTTAGACAATTATGGTACTATAAAACAAATTGTTAGAAAACAAAACAATGAACAACAATGCGGAGATAGGCTTTGGGAGATTTCTGCTGGTGAACAGATTGTAGATGAATCTACAAAAGAAATTAAAAAAAGTAGTTTTGGCAACAATATCCAATACCAAATTTTAGGACATCAAAATAATACATATATTAACGCCGATGAAAAAGGTAATTTAGAAATAAATAATAATGGTTGTAATATAAAAGTAGATATTGAAGGCAAAACTATTATATCTACTTCATCTAATAGAACAATAATTTTAGACAATAACGGTATCGAATTAAAAGATCAAAATAATAATATTATTAAATTAGATAATAACGGAATACATTTAGGTCCAAGCGCTGATTATAGTGCTGTTTTAGGTGAAATGTTGCAAACACTTTTAACTACAATGATTACTATTTTTAATTCGCATACGCATCCTGGCGTTCAAAACGGACCTGGAACGACGCCACCTCCAACTATACCTATGCAACTTATAGATTTTTTAAGTAAAACTGTAAAACTTAAAAAATAAAATTAAAAATAAAACCAATATTATCATTTAGATTTTTAAATAAGTTTTTATAATAATTTATGAGGTAGATTTGCGATGGCTCTTACTGCAGAACAAGTTAAAAATAATCTAATTAATCAGATTTTATATAATTTTCCAACAGCAGAAACAAATACTGGTTCTGTTTTAAGAGATATTTTCGTAGATCCACAATCAGTTCAAATCTCCAATCTTTCTGAAGAAATTGATAACGTAAAAAATTTATCTACTTTTGTTAAAAATGCAGAATATATTAGCGAAGAAGATTTGGACGCTATTGGCGAAAACTACGGCGTAACTAGAGATCTTGGACAATTTGCCAATGGTATTATTACTTTTCAAACTACAGTTCGTCCATCACAAAGAATTCAAATTGGAAATGATGAAGGTAGTGGTGGAATTTCAGTAAAAACACTTCAGACAGAAAATGGTAATTCACTAGAATTTGTTACAACTCAAACTGTTTATATGAATACTGACGCTACATACAACGAACAACACAATTGTTATGAAGTAAGTGCACCTATTGTAGCACAATCTAGTGGTTCTGAATATAATGTTGGTGTTGGAACGATCACTGTCTTAGTGAGCGGTATTGCTGGTATAACATCTGTTTATAATTATACGCCAACAACAAATGGTACTGATAAGCAGGGACAAACAAGTTTTGCACAAACAATACAAAATACAATTTTAGGTTCGTCAAAAGATATTGAGTCTGGTATTAATTCAATTTTGTTAAACATCGACGGAGTACAAGAAGTAAAAACGCTGCATCCTAATTCAGATGAAGAACATACAGATACTGGTTATGCTGTAAGTTATGTTAAAGGTAAGGTAGAAAATATTAAAGACGATTTTGTGTTTACATATAGTGGTGCTGAGTTTAGTTTTAATTTTCCTAAAAAACCAGTTACAAGAATCATATCTGTAAAAGCCATCGTAGATGGCAAAGAAGCAATATTAGAGCAAGGTATTGATTACACTTTAAAAAGAAATAGTGATAATATTTATTACGATACAATTTATGGTATAGATAAAATAGAATTATTAGTAGGTAATGGTAAAACACCCGATACGAATACAAATGTTGTAGTTTCATTTGCTTATAATTCTTTAATAGAAACGTGTCAAGAAACATTAAATAAACAACTTACAAACTATCTAGTGCTTGGAGAATTATTAGTTGCACAAGCAGAACATGTAATTATTGATATTGGTACTACTATAAAGTTAAAATATAATTATAATACAGAAACAATTAAAAATCAAATTTTAACTGGACTTTCTAATTATATTACTTCCTTAAAACTTGGTGCAGATATAACACAAGAAGATGTTTATACATTTTTATCTACAACATATTCTGATTATATTACAGGTATCGTATTTCCATTTTTGACCTTTAAAAAGAGAAACGACATTTTAAGTAGTAATGAATTATATTTTACTTTTGGCGAATATGCTTCTGTAGATGAAAATTCACTTAATATATCTTTTGAGTAACATATGTGGGACTTTAAATTAAATAATTTTTGTAATCATAGAATTATTAATGAAAAATTGGATATACAAGGTGTATATCCAAACTATTATGCTAAACTTAAAAGACCTGTTTCTGGCAATAATTTTAATTTAAAAATAGTTGATCAAAATAATATATATTCGACTAATCCAAAATTGATTAAATATGTTTTATCTGATGATTTACGACATATAAGATTTAACATTAGTGGTTTAGACGTTGATGCTAGAAAAGAAGTATATCCTAAGAATACATATTATGCTACTTATATAACTGATAATCAACATTGTCCAAAATGTATTTATAATACTAAGAAAACTAACGATATTTATATTAATGTATTAGGTAAACCAAACTTGACATCTGGACTCGAGTTGCTTATTCAAAAAGTTAAAAAAGCACTTATTACAGCTATTGGTTCTAACGTATTTAATGAAAATTATGGTACTGAATTACCTAATTTAATTGGTAAGCCGCAAACAGCGCTTACTTTATTAAAAGCACAATCAACCATTGCAAATGCCATTGAAAATATTCAAAAAGAACAATCATTAAATTATGATATTATTTCAGATGACGAACGTCTTTTAAAAATGGATAATTTTCAAATTCAACCTAGTGAAAATCCTAAAAACTTAGTGGTGTCGTTTGAAATTTATACGTTATCTGGACAAAATGTTAATATTGGAGTAACTATATGATAATAAATCTAGATAAAATTTGTTATGACTTATTAGTGATTCCAATAGAAAATGGAAGACTAGATATTTCTTGGTCGTTAAATACAGATATTATTCGTGACGAGTTAATTAAGAATGATATTCATAAAATATTTGATTTTCATGACAAAGCAGATTTTGTAATTCAAATAGATAACGAAGATACTTTCAACACTATTAATTTTAAACAATTTTATTTTTCTAATATTGAACAAAAATATATTGGAAATATAGTATTTTCTGCAATAATTGATTTTAATAAAAACCAATTTGAAGAAACAGAGTATTATATCAGAATTAAATTATTAGATAAAGATAATTCTTTTCTAGTAAAAACATCTACTTCAGATTCTACATACGAACAGATTCAATTTAATAATAATTGGAGTGACACATTAAAATTTGTTATTCCAAAAGATTTTACAAAAGACTTAACTGAAAGTATGTATACTATGGTTGCAGATTTTAACGCTTACAACAAGGAAGTCAAATCTGCGAATTTTTATTATTTATTTCAAGCATTTGCTGATACTTTAAATAAACAAAATAATTTTGCTGTACAATTAAAAAATTCAAATTTTATAAATAAATCAATTCCAGATTTTTTATATGATACGTTTGGTGTATTATATAAATTTACAAACATTCAAGGATTGAACATGGAAGAGTATCGCAGAATAATTAAGAATTTAGTTATTGGATATGAACATGGTGGTGCTTGGAATTATATTAAACAAGTATTAAAATATTTAGTTGGATATACACCGGAATTGTTAACTTTTAAAAAATTTTATCCTTGGATTTTAAGAAAACAATCATTAAATGATCCGTCTTCTTTTAAAGACAGAAACTATTACAATCCAACTTCTAACTATTATTTATTCAAAAATGATTTTTCTAATATAGAAAATAGAAACAAAATTATGTTAGTAAATGATAATTTTAGAAAGTTTACTTTTATTGTAAAAAGTGATAATTTCTTTAATAGACAAATCGATGAATCTAAAGTCAAAGATATCTTAAATATATTGAAACCAGCTTATACAAAATATTTATTAAATCTTAATGTAGATTCTTTCGTTGATATGAAAGCATTATTAGTAGATAATGAAAATGTATTGCTTGCAAATGACAATGAATATTTAATGTACTAAATATTTAAAATAAAAAATATACGACATAAACCTAGCATAATAGAATATGCTAGGTTTTCATTTAGATTTTTAAATAATTTATTAAATGATTTATCGTATTGTTTAGAAATAAAATTTAAGAGGTTTAATTGTGAGTCAAACTACTTTTCCAGCTTTTACAAATATGCTTCCTGAAGTGGAAGATATTCAATTGATTGTTGATTCTTTAAGAACTGAAGATAAAAATAGAATCACAAGAGATGGTATATTTACACCTGGTATTGTAAATGAACCAAGTGATTATTTGTCTTCTGGAACGAGTAAAAATAGTTTAAAAATTAAACCTTTTATTGCATATACATTAAATGGTAATAGGGTAGAAGTTGAATCTACTTGGGATAACTTATATGCTACTGGGAATATTATAACTGTAACTGAAGAAAACGCATTAAATAATTATAAAAATATTCCAGTTTGGTATCAATACAAGAAAAATTATTCAAATCTTGATTCTAATTCTATTGAACAAACATTAGATTTAGCCACTCTTGGAAAAGGTTCAATTTTACATGGTATTAAATTAAGGGTTAATGAATTATTTGGCGTAACAAATTCTGCTACTCAACCAAATATTTTAGTTTCTATCGGAACAACTTCTGAACCTCAAAAATTCTTACCACCTACGCTTGTATCATCTGATAATTCTAGTTCAAACTTAAGCGTAATGAATTTAATGTATAGTTTAGATGATGCTAATGAAACGCAAATAAAAATTACTTTTACTTCAGACGCTGTTACGCTTAATAAATTAACAAATGGTTCATTAACAGTTAACCTTTGCGTTGCAAATTTGACAGGTTTTGATAACTCTGCATTAGAAGCTACTGAAGGTGGTTATCAATTATCAAATGACGCTGTTGGAACTTGGCAACCCTCTACTATTTATCATATTGTTGCCAGATATATTGAGATTGATTCTAAACCAGTAAGTCTTACTTATACTGATGAAAATGGAACGATAATTACTACTGATTCTGAACCAACTAGAAAAACTACATCTTATCAATTTTTTGCATTAAGAAAAACTGGTTCAACAATTGACTATACTACATCTGATGATATTAAAATTGGCGAAATACAAACAGACGTAAATGGTGATATTTATACTATTAACATTAACGGTATAGATCCCCGCTCTGGAAACAAATATACACAATATTTGACAATACCAGGCTATCGTTATACAAACAACATAAATGCTAGTCAAATTGCCGATGGAAGCGTAAATAATACAAAGTTTCAATTTTTAAATACGCTTACATCAAACGTACAAAATCAGTTAAATTCAAAAGCCAATTTAAATACTGATAATACTTTTACCGGCAAAAATACTTTTACATCGCAAATAGACGGCGATATTAAAACAGTGAATGGCTTCACTGCATTCGCTACGCCTACAAAAAATAGTTTATTAGTACTCGATAATAATGCTAAGATTCCAGCTGAAGCAATTTCAGAATCTACTGTTGCTAGCATTGGAAATTTTTATACCGTTTCGAGCGGTGTACTTAAAAATGGTAGAAGTGCATTTTTAGAAAAGAATTCTTCAAATGATGGAGTAATTATTAAAGCAGACTCGGTTAATCCGCTGGTGTTAAATTATCCAGACGGTACTGTAGAAAAACTTTATTCAGATGTAACAGTTGACTCTTTATCTGCTGATGGTTTTTATTATTTAGTAAAAGAACAAAATGGCGAATTCCAATTACTTCCAACCGCTGGCGGAACTAAAGCTTGTATTCCTGTTGTAAATACTGGTAATAAATTTACTTATGAAGAATTAGAAGGCAATGTTAAATCTTTATTTGAAAATTCTACTGCATTTAATGCTTTTAATGGCAATACAATAAATTATACACAGATGGGTTCTGTTTATTATAAAAATTATAATGGTGATGAACAAGAAGGTTATTTGCCACAAGATACTCCAACATATATAGAAATAACGTTTCCAAAACCTGTTGCAGCTACAAGCTTTTCTGCTTGTTTTAGACAACAACAAAATGAATGTACGCCTAAGACGTGGTTGTTTGAAGCTAAGAATGAAAGTGATGTAGATTGGACGCCGTTACTTCAACAATTAGAACCTACTACTTGGAATATTGGAGAAATTAAACAAGTAAGACTTTCTAATACCGCAGCGTTTACAACATATAGATTTACATTTAATGTTTCTAAAGAAACTATAAACAATTATATGCTTGGCGAACAAACTGCTCCTTCCGGCATCACAATGCCTGTAAATTGTTATTATTTCCAAATCTATGCTAATAATACAGATACTACAAATAAGGGCTCAATTATTGAAGGTTGTACATATCCGACAAATGTTTCTGTTGGAAGCTATTTCTTAGATATTTCCAAAAAACCATATAAAGGCTATAAATCAACTGGTTCTGTTGGAGACAACGCTTGGACACCAGTAAACTTTGTAAAACTTGGTTTTGTAGAATTAATTGGATATAATACAGATAATCAGCAATTAAATGTTTATCCATTTAGTTATAATACATTTACTTTATCTAATGGTGATTCTGTAATTCAAAATACGCCTATTACATTTAATCACAATTTAGGCATAATTCCAAATATTGTTGATATGAAATTTATTTGCATTAAAGAAAATAATGGATATAAAGTTGGTGAAACAATTAACAATATGTACACTTTAATTCCAAGTATCGGATTAAAGAGTTTAAAAGAAGCTGTAGATATGTCAGTAACATCATTAAAGATTTATCCATCTACTGATGGAAATCAATTAATGGTAACGTCTAAGACCGGGAAAGTTGTTTCTGCAGCAAGCGAGCAATGGAAGGTAGTAATCTATTGTAGTCGTGGTTGGTAAAATAAAACTATATTTCATAGTAACAAACTCATAATTAAATCGCATAGAAGCTATCATAAATAATTGATAGCTTCTTATAATTATACTTAAAATATGAATAAACATACCTAGAACACTCTAGATTTAATTTTTATTTGGTTTTAATAGATACATATATAAGATGCGTTAAAACCTCTCTAAACTCATTTTAACCAAAAATAGTATTATAAATTTATATAAACTCACCTAACACGTTATTTTTAAATAATTTACAAAATCATCAAAAATTAGTATTATGTTTAATTGTAGTAATAGATTTCGAACATAATTTGAGTAGTTTTAAATAAATCCTATCATAGATTCGAAATCATGTGTCGAGTGCAGTAGACTATAGTTAATTGATACTATAGAATAAAAATAACAAATCAAATGAGTAGCAATAAGTTACTGTAGATAGGTGCTCGGATTAATTAAGGACGAAATTGGAATTATTGTCAGGCTACGTCTTACTGGTGACGACCTGCACCTGCGTAAAGAACTCTTATAATATGAGTAAAATCATATAGAAGTTTTAAGATTCTCCAATTAGACCGAAAAAATAGTCTATTATTTGTTTAATTCTTGTTAGTTCAAGTAAATAGATAATAGATGAAGGGACGGAACTGCCTTAAATAATCACTTATAGCATTAATTACTACTTAAAGGTATTTTAATTTTTATAATATATTGTAAAAATATCTTTAATAATTGATCTTTTAAAATAAAATAAGTAAGAGATAAGCTCAACACATATAATAAGTTGAATAAATATAACTTTAAAAATAATTTAAAAATAAGTAGTGTTAAATATTAAGTCTCATAAAAGATAAAATTAATTAGAGTGTAATATTTAAGATAATTAAAATCTTGTTAAATCTTATATAGCTCTAGATATTCTTAGTTTTAATAACTACTTATATTACTTTAAATTAGATTATTTATTAATATATTTATATCTTATTTATAAAAATATTATTATCTTTAATAATATAACTATAAGCTATTCTCTACTAAATCAGAATTCTTTTATTTTACGTAGGGATAATCCAGATTTTTTGAAAAATTCTTAAAAATAATTAAAAGTAATTATAAGTATAGTTAATATTCCAAAATTATTTAAAAATCATGAAAATTTAGTATAATTATAAATATAACAATGAAGACATTGTTTAATAAATAAGGAGATAAACAAAATGACTAAGACTACTAAGACTAAAATTGAAAAGACATATAATATGTTAGCTACTGGCAAAAAATTTAAGATTTCTGGTATTGCAAAAAAACTAAACTCTTCTGAAGGCTCTGTAAGAAAGATGATTAGTGATTTGAATGCTAAAGGCTACGACATTGAATTAGTAGCTGAAGGTACTTATCAAATGTCTAAATAAAAAATTTTAGCTCAGTGTTTCCGGCGAGCTAATCCTAACAAGACTACCTCCTACAAAAGGGTTTAGTTAATAATTAAAAAATAGCTAAACCCTTTATTTTTAAAAATATTAATTATGAAAAATATAACTAAATTAATTTTAAAGAATTTTCAGCAATGGAAAGATGGCGATATTGAGTTTACTAAAGGTCTGAACGTTTTAATGGGAGACACTGAATGTGGTAAATCTACTATCTTTAGAGCGATTTCTTCTATTTTAACAGGTAAAATGCCAGAAGATTATATCCGTAAAGGAACAAAAGGTTGCGAAGTAGAATTATATTTTGATGATAATTCAGTTTTTAAACGTAGTAGAAGTAAAAAAGATAATATCGCTATTGCTAATGAGAATAAATATGAACGTGTAGGTAAAGATATTCCATTTAATTATTTTAAAACATTAGGAAATACATCTATCACTTTTGGAGATAAAAAATTATCGCTTTGTTTATATTCTCAATTTGAGCCACATTTTTTTATTACTCTCTCTGATTATGATAAATCTAAACTCATTGGAACTATTTGCGGTATAGATATTGTTGATAAATTAGTAGATTCAATTAATAAAGATATTAGGCAATCTAATTCTAATATTAAATTTTTAAAGGAACAATTAGAAAATGATAATGAAGCATTACAAAATAAAAAAATAGAATTAAATAAGCAAAAAGATTTAGTAGATAATCTCAAGAGTATTAAAAATAAGTTATTAGATGATATTAAAATGCTTGAAAACTTATCAAATTTAAGTTCTAAGAGTATTTCTATTAAAAATAATATAAACACATATGAACAACAATTAAAATTAAATCTAGAGCATTCTAGAGTGTTTAATCAAAAAGATAATGTTGAATTACTTAAAAAACTTTATGATTTACAAGATCAGTTAAGTAAAATAGAGTTTTTATTTAATTCTATCAATAACAGAAAGAAACAAGTGGAATTAATTTCTAATTATAGTTTTGATAATAATAAAGCAGAAGTCATAAATAAATTACAAGAATTAAGCAATAAATTGTATCAATATAAATGTGATATTATTAATTCGCAAAATGATTTGCATGCTTTAGAATGTGATTTAGAGTCTTTGGTTAAAGAAAAAAATAACTTATTAAAAGATTTTGATAAATGTCCATTATGTGGAGGTTTAATCAATGAAAAATAATTTCAAGAGTAATTTTATAGTAGTTGGTGATACGCATATTAGATATACAGCACCTTCTTTTAGGAAAGAAACATTTTATAATGAACTACTTAATAAAATTGAACAAATTAATGATTTAGCAAAAAAATATGATGCTACTGTGATTTGTTTAGGTGATTTCTTTAATAATTATGTAGAAGATTATTTTGAGTCTATTGCTTTTGACTTATCTAGTTTAACAAAAAATTGGTATTCAATTATTGGTAACCATGATTGTAAAAGTTCAAATGGAGATTTGAGAGGAACATCTTTTGGCGTAATGGTAAAAAGTGGACTTTTAAATATTCTTGAAGACACTACTGATTTTGATGTCTTTCATTATTATAAAAAAGATTTGTTTGAAAAACAAAATACTAATAAAAAAATAGCTTTTATTCACGATTATGTAATGCCCAAAGGAATAAAAGAAAATTTCGAATACAAAGAATGCAATGAAAATCAATATGATTTTGTATTTTGCGGACATTATCATTATCCATTTGACGTACAAGTTGGACACACTAGATATATAAATCCAGGTAGCTTAATGAGACTTACTGTTTCTGAATTAAAGTTAAATAGAAACCCTGAAGTTATCTTATATATTAGTGAAACTAAAGAAATAAAACATATTTCTTTGAAAGTAAAACCATTAATAGATGTTGTAGAAAAGCAAGAAGAATCTATTAATAAAACATTTGACAGTAAGTTCGTCGATATGTTATTAAGTAATAATCTGGTAAATAATAATGGTTCAGATATTACAAATTTACTTAAGCAAAATAAAGTAGAAAATGAAGTTATAGAATATGTCGACAAAAAATTAAAGGAGATAGTATGATTGAACAGGAAAAGGTTAACGAAATTTTAAAAAAATCTAAAGAGATTGAAGATAAAATTGAGCAGAAGAAGAAAGAAGCTCAAGAAATTTCTAATAAACTAATTGAACTTAATACCAAAAAAGAACAAGTTATTGAAGAACTTAAAAAATATAATGTTACTGAAGAGACATTAAATTCTACTATTGAAAAACTTTATAAAGAGGTTGAAGATAATGTTAGAAGATTTGAAGAAATCAGTGGAAAATAAGATTAATATATTTAATCAAATTGAAGAGTGTTATAAGAAATCTAAGTTTGAATGCGAAGTGCTAGATAAAAAGATTTCTGATAATAAATCTTTATTAGAAAGCCAAACAAAAAATATTTCTTTATATGAAAAAAGTAAAGAGATTATTAATAATATTATTTTAAAAACAAGAAACGAAGCAATTGAGTTTATTGAAAATATTGTTAATTGTGCATTACAAGATGTTTTCGGCAACAATAAATTAAAACTTAAATTGATTTTAAAAACTGAATGTGCAAAAACATCTATTTCTACATTTATAGAAGAAAATGGCGAATTATACGATATTGAAAGCGGAAGAGGAGGAGGGTTAAGAGATTTAGTTTCGACTGCAATTTTGCTTTGTTGTCGGGCTATGGCAAAACCTAAAATTGAATGCCCATTATTACTAGATGAGTCTTTTAAATTTTTGCACTCTACTAAAGAAAATCAATTTAAAAGAAATGCATTTTTATTTCTACAAAATGTTGCAAAAAAATTAGATACACAAATAATTTTAATCACTGGCGAAACAGATAAAGATGCTATTAATGCAGCAGACAACGTTTTGTATATTTATAAGAAAAACAACGAGTCATTTTTAGGTAAACTTTAAAAATGTGTTTACTTTTTATAAAAAATATATTATAATATAAATATAAAAATTATATGGAGGTAGATATGAAATTTGTTAAAATTTTAGCAAATGATAGAAAAGAAATGATGGATTTTATGGAGCAACAACTTCATAAGACAAACGCAGAAGTTGGCACTTTTTTCTATGATATTACAAACGAAAAATTATTTTTAACAGATTCTATTTCAGTTAAAGAAGCGCCGGCATTTGGTTTTGGAAAAACCAAAAAGACTACTAGAAAATTACATCCTCAAATTTGGAATGAAAATGATATGAGTGGTGATTATATGCAGTGTCCAAGAGGAAGAGTATTTTTTAATGAAAAAGAAAAAACTTTCGACATAATGGTTGGAAAATGGGCTGAAAAATATCCACAATTATTAGAACAAGTTAAAAAAAGATTTCATCTTGAAAATGAAAACGTTCAATTATGTTATGATAGTCATTGGGATATTGGTAATGGATTTTATGAATAGTTTAAAAAATCTTAAAAATTTAGTATAATATAATTATAATTATATGGTAAAACGTTTAACTGAAGAAGAGGTTTTGAATCGTATTAATTATCTATGGGAGCAATTTCATATTCGCCCAGAGATGAATGGCGTTTCATATGAAGATTTTAAAAATGAATGTTTAACTGAATTTGCTAAACAAAACAAAATGTCAGATGACGATTTGGAAAAATATCGTAAAGATTCTTATAATAAACTGATAAAAGAAGTTGACCAGTTAACTACACAAGAAGAAAAAGATAAATTAAATCAAGAAGACAATCAAACTATTTCGCCTCAAGAAGAAGCTAATTTTAACAAAAGGTAAATATGTTTAATGTCTATAAGAAAATGTGATGGTTGTGAGTTTTTAAATAAAAAACGTAAAACCAAACCTTGCGATAAAGATTTTAAGTCAATTTATGATACTAAAAGTGGTATTTATAAAAGACCTAATAATTGTAAAATTAAGCAGCAAAAAATAAATCCGCAGAAACAACTTAAAAAACTTAAAGAAGAAGCTATAGATTTGTTTCAAACATATATCCGCTACAGAGATAATTTTAAATGTGTCTGTTGCGGATTTTCTATTTCTGCTAAAGATAAAGATGCTAAAAAATTAATTCATGGTGGACATTTTATTTCTCGTAAAATTACAAATCTTCTTTTAGACGAAAAGAATTGTTTTGCTCAATGTCGTACCTGCAACTATCTTCAAGATAAAGTTAGTGTAAATCCGCAGTATATTGTTTTTCTTATTAAAAAATTTGGTATAGAAATTTTTGATTATTATTATAACAAAATTTTTAGTAAAGAAAAAGTCGAACGTGATTTAGAATATTGGAAAAAACAAAGAGATTATTGGAAGAAAAAATTAGACAAAGAGGTAGAACGCTATAATGTTGAGCATAAATAAAAATTTACCTTTAGTTAAAAGAGGTATGCTAGATGCAATAAAATTGTTTAAAGTTCAATATTTAAGCAATAAAAATATTGTTTTATGTTCAAATAAAAAAATATATATTAATAATATTGAGCAGTTACTTCAACAATCTTCTATAAAAGATAAAAATTATACATTTGGATTCAATTTCGTATTAGAAAATATTAAAAATTTTCGCGACAATATTTGCGTAAATCCAATTCTTTACTTACTTTCATTAGAAATTATTATTAAAAATTTAGAAAATATGTCAGCGCTTGACGAATTTAAAAATAAATTTACAAAAATTAATGAATTTTTAAGTTCATATTATAAAACATCGTTATTGTCAAGAGTCGATTTAAAAGTAAGAGATATAGAAAATATTTTTCAAGATATATTATGTGACGATTTTTTAAGATCAGTTGTTTATAATTCTATTAAAAAAACAAATTTGGAAGTTATAGAGTCGAAAGAAAATAAGATTACTGAAGACAATTATTATAGATTAAGAAGTAATCATATTTGTGGACCTCTATTAAAAGATAATTGTAAAGTAGCAATCGGCTATGAATTAAAGAAAGATTTTTATAAGTTTGTATGCAATCAAATTTATCAGACTATTATATTTTGTAATAAAATAGATTTTGAAATCGATAAATACAACTGCAATCAAAATGTCGTTATAATTAAAGTAACTAATAATTCAATGATTTCAAAAATACAAGACGTAGTAAAGCTCTCAAAATGTAATTTAATATTTTTTGATTTATGCGAAAATTTTAATGATTATATTTTTGGTAATTGTAAACAATTTAAGTATTTAGATGGAATATGCTATTTGTCTTTTAGCGAATATTATAATGAAGATTCAAAAGAAATACGTTCTTTAAAAAATAATGATACTATGAATAGATATTATATGCTTCAAGGTAAAAATATAACTATTTATTGTATTGAGGAATATCTTGAAAGAGTAAGATGTTTAGTAACTTTTATAAGATGTATTTTACAAAATGGAATTTTTTATAATGAAGTAAAAACATTGAAGTTAATAATGTATTTTTTTAAAAAAGATGAAACGATACCTTATTTTATCCATAAGCTTTTGAAAGAATATTTAAAATTGTTTGAAATAAATTTAGTAAAAATCGATGAAGTAATAAATAATGAAGATTTAAAAACAAATTACAATCCAAAAATAGATAAATATACTAATGAAAACTTATTTACTTGTTTAGATATTTATTTAAATACTTTTGGCTTATTAAATAGTAATGTAGAACTTTTAAGAAAGGTGTTTTAAATATGACAGAAAATACAACAGAGAACGCTATAAATAATACAATAAATAATTTTGGAATAAGAGCATATACAACATCAGAAAAAACAAAACGTCCGCAAAAAACAAAATTAGACGAGGCTAAATTACAAAAACGTAATTCCAATCAAAAACGTCTTTATATTACATTAGAAAATATAGATGAAATTTTTTCTAATAATAATGATAAATTTCCTGTCTGCTATGATTTAATTTTTAATACGATACAAGGCAAGGTAACAAAATTTTTTAATACTAGAAATTATGATAGAAAAAAAGAATTATCTTATGATTGTATAAATTATTTTTATAGTGTATTAAAGAGAAAGTTACTCAAAAAGCAGCAAGAAGAGCCGAAGCAAAAACCAGTACTTTTCTTTTATTTAAGCCAATTTTTTAGATACATAGAACTTGTTGTATTTAGCGTGACTGTATATGGTACTAGAGACCAAAAAATAATGGTTCAACAACCAGATGAATTTGATACAGATGATGTTTTTAATGAAGAAACAACTGAGTATGACGAATATTTCGTAGAAAATATTGATGATAATATTATTGACAATTCAGAATCAATTAAAATGGCAATAGAGAATAATAAATTTTTATTAGATAAAGAAAAGAATTTGTTATTTAAAATATATAAAAGTGCATATTCACCTATTTCGAATTATACATTAAATAAAAAAGACTCCGAATTATTAGTGGCACTTCAAGAAAGAATGAAAAGAGAACCTGAATTATTAAAAGACTTAGAGGTGATTTTAAATGGCGGGACAAAATAAAATTGAAAATTCTGTATATTACAAATTTATTTTAGATTGTATATCAAAAGGATTTAGTACGATTCAAATTAGAAAAGCGTTATTAGAGAAAGGTTACTCGCTTTCAATACCAACAATCAGGAAATTTATGGTAGATGTTAAGAAAAAAGGTATTAACGTCACTCAATTTGAATCTAACACACAATCAGCAGCGCTTGCAGTAAATGATAAAATTAAATCAACACCAGAATTAACATCAATTTTTAGCCGTAGAAATTATTTAATAGAAACACTTTTAGATAGAAGACAAAAATTAATTAAATCTTCTGAAGAAGGTGAACGCTCAAAAAGGCTTTTTACTGACTTAGGAGAAATTAAAGATTTTATTCAGCATAATAGAAATAATTTTGCTTCAGAAAAACATTATCAAGAAATTAGTCAAAAAATATGTAGTCTTATTGAATATTGTAATATCAATTTTAGTAAAAATAAAATACAGCCAACTGTAGAAGATTTAATACGTAGATATACAATGGATATCAATGATATATGTAAATATATAGAGCAATGGACATCTAAATATGAAATCGAATCTTTAATGGAAAAGCTTTGTGAGATGTTAACAAAAGCAGCGTTAAAAACATTTGGCGAATTACTTAAAAAAGAAACTGAAGAATATAGGCAGAAGTACGTAAAGAGATTTATTGATGAAGTAGAAGGCGCGATGGAAGAAATTAAAAATTACGAATTAAAGTTAGAGGAAAAAAGAAATGGTTAAAAAATTAAGCGAAGGTTTTGATTATATTAATCACGATTATAAAAGCAATATAAGAGTACAAGATAAATTAGATTATATGCCAAAAGTTTATACCATTAATTTTTGGCACGAATTTGATTCTGATGCTTCTATATACGCTCCTTACTTTGATGTAATTGAAAAAGCTAGAGAACAAGATGAAATTATTTTTTATTTTAATTCTGGCGGTGGTGATGTTCATACGTTAAATTTATTTTTAAATGCACTTAGAAGATGTAGAAGCAAATATGTTTTAGCTAGAGTGAATTATGCAGCATCTGCAGCTGCTTTGATGGCTTTGTTTTGTGACAATATTGAATTTAATACAAATTCTACATTAATGTTGCATACGTATTCGTCGATTGAGATTGGCAAAGGACAAGAAATCGAATCCAGTGTTATGCATACAAAACAAGAATATGAAGGACTCATTAAACTAATTTGCTCTAAAATTTTAAGTAAAGAAGAAACAGAACAATTGTTAAATGGAAAAGATTTTTATTTTAATGGTAAAGAAGCTATTGATAGACTTAAAAAAAGAGCTAAAGAGATTGAAAAAGAAATGAAGCACAAAGGAAAGAAATAAGTTATGGATTTGAATAAGCTTTTTGATGATTATTTTGAAGAACAAAAAGAACAAAATTCGGATGAGGTAATATGGGAAGAGGATCCCGTAACATTTAAAGAATTTATTGCCTCATCTGAACACATGAATTTTCCACCATATTCGCAGAGGCAATTGGATGTTTTCGATTTCATGTTTGGAGACGAACCAAAAAAGATTTTTGAAAACGAACACAGTTTAGCCGTATTAGCTTGGGGTAAGGGAGGGTTCAAAAAAGATAAAGTAATTACTGATGTAAAGACTGGTGAATCGCATACAATTGAAGAATGGAATGTTTTAGATAAAGCTGTAAATATTTATTCTTATGATTTTAATAAAAATAAAAAAGTAATCAATAAAATAAAACCATTTAAAGAAGGAACCGGCGCTATATATAAGATAATAACAGATTCTAATAAAGAATTTATTGTAGATAGTGAACATAAGTTTTATACAGATAAGTTTGTTTATCAAAAAGTAAAAGAACTTTTCTGTGGTAGTAAAATTTATTGTTTAGGTAAACAAAAACAAAATATATATAATTATAAAATAGAAGTAGAAGAGCGCAAAAAACAATTATTAAAATGTGGATATAATTTTGTAGAAAAACCATTTGAAATAACATTTAATTATAGTAACTATACATATCATTATACACCGAGTTTACTTGTTTTAGATAAAGATAACGCTAATTTATATATAGAAGAATCTGTACAAAATTTAAAATATTATAATTTACAACAGCTCGAATTAATTAAACAAGAGTTTAAAAGACTTGGCTTTGAGTTTTATGTTTATGGCAGTGATTTTTATAATTTAACAAAATATGGACATTTTGAATCTATAAAATCTATAGAATATGTTGGAGAAGATGATTTTTATGGATTTTGTAGTCCAGTTCATAAAAATATTATTGTAGATAATGTAATTCATCACAATTCTGGAAAAGACACAGTGTCCTGTCACGCAACACTTTATGTTGTTTATGTACTTTTATGTTGTAAAAATCCAACAAAGTTATTCAAAGGCGTGACTGCTGATTATCTTGATATATTAAACGTAGCATATAATCATAGGCAGAGTGTTGATGTATTTATGGCTAAATTAATTTTAGCTGTAAAAAATTGGAAGTGGTTAAAGAAAAAATATAAATACGTAGATTCTGGTAAATCAATCAAAGATGATAAAAAATATGAGTCAACTGATGTAGTAAACATAAAACAAGATAGAATTATATTTCCTAAATATATACGTGCGATGGCTAAGTGTTCGCAACAAGATGCTGCTGAAGGTACTAACTTATTAGTATGGATTGCTGATGAGTTTTCTGCATTTTCAGATAAAAATAGTAAATCAAACGCTATTGAAATGTTTGAAACATTAAAAACTTCAAGCACTACACGTTTTCAAAATTATGGTAAAGGTTTTGTAATTTCATTCACACGTTATAAAAACGACCCAATTTTGAAATTAATAGATCAATATAAAGATGATATAAATACATATTGCGACATAGCATCGACATTTGCTGTAAAGCCCAGGTCTGCATTCAAAGGTGAGTGGGGTGAATGGAATGGTATAGAAATGCCTAAATCTTTTATACCCGATTTTGAAAAGAATCCAGAAGGCAGTAAAGCGAAATATTTATGTCAACCACCAGATGCAGAAGATCCTTGGATTACAGAGACTGTTTTTATTGACGAAAGTTTTAATGAACGTATCCCAATGTTTGAATTTTCAGAAACAACGAAAACTTCATTAAACGGTAATATGATTATTAAAGATATTGTTAGAAAAAACTTTAATATACCAGATAAAATGTTTGTAATAGCCGGAGATATTGGTTTGACTACCGATAGGACGGTTATTACAATGTGGCATGATGAATCAATGTATTTAGCTGATGGTTCTGTAATAAAAAAATATGTTCAAGATTTTACATTGAGCTGGGTACCAAATAAGGCACAAAACAGAAAGGTTGATGTAAATAATGTCGAGTATGTTATTAAAAAATTATTGTTTGAGTATAAAATGCCTGTGAGCGGTATATATTTTGACCACTTTTCTAGTATACAATTACTTGATGAATTAGCAAATAAAGGTATTGTTAGCCAGCAACACACCTTAAAGGTTGATGATTTTGCAAAATTTAAGATATTATTATATTCGCGATCACTTGATTTTATTAAAGAATCTGTACAAGAAGAAGAATTAAGAAGACTAGTAAATGGTAAAGATGGGAAACCAGACCATCCAGATGCTAATTCCCACGACGATACTTTTCGTGCAAATTGTATGGCTATATCGGCGTTAGAGGGATTTGGAGGCAATGATACAGTTGTTACTGATGATGGAATATTTTTAAAGGGTAAAAAAAGTATGAATACACATCTTGATGGTTCAAATATAAAAGGCGATACAGTAAAAGCTGAACTCCATTCGAGCGGCGCATTTAAAGATGATGACATATTTACTGCATTAAATAGTGTAAACGGATTAAAGTAAAATTCATTTAAATTTTAAAATAATTGTTTTTAATTTCCGGAGATAAAAATAAATGACTGCTAATTATTGCAAAATCGATACATTAGATCTTTTTAATGACTTAAAAGATACTAATATTTCTTTTTCTGAATTCAAGAGTATTGTAGCTTGTTACAATAAACTTGAATCATCTTATATTAAAGATAAACAAGTTGACTTATTAAAAGATTTAAATAAGCAAAAAAGAGTAATTTTTTCTTATTTGAAGTCTTGTAAAGATGAACCCATTAAGAAGATGGCAAAACTGGCAGGAAAATTAGAAGAAGAATTTGGTAATGTTGACGAAATGAATACTTTTTCTAAAGCAAATAAAAACGCTAAATTTATTAAAGTTTCTTATGATAATGGTAAATGGAGTATTTCTGCCGAAGGGTTGTCTGATAATTTAGAATTTAACAAGAAACAAACTCCGGAAGCTATCACTTGTTTAGTTCAATTAGCAGATAGATTAGATGAACAGGACGCAGCTTATGCACTTTGTCATGCTAAAAAGGCTGGTTTATTTACTATGGCTGCTCTTCCATTTGTAAGAACGGATCTTAATAACACATTATTCAATACGCGTTATGAAAAAACACCTACAACTACATTAGGCCCAATCGAAAAACCTGCTGATGCAGTTTATACTACAAACCTTCCAGTATCAAGACAAATTGCTTCTGAAGACGATTTAGATAATGAAAAAATTGATGAAACGTCTGTTTTTATTGATGAAGAAGGAACATTAATTCCAGTAACGCTTGTAACTGACGATTATGTTTTAACAAGTCAAGATAATGGTGTTTATTCTATTGAAGAAGTTAAAGAAAATCTTAAAACTGGCAAATGGAAAAGACAGGCAGCTGATAAAGAAGATATTAAATTAAAACGTCTTGAGAAACAAGCAGAAGATTTAATGAAGCTTTGGGAAGAAAAATTGATTCTCGATGAATCTGCACAAAGATTGAAAGACGAATTTGATGCAAAACTTCAACAAAAATTGGCACCTAGAATGGAGCAGCTCGATGAAGCGCAAGCCATGGTAGAGCCTCGCTTAAGAAAAATTGCTGCAAAAATTGATGAAATTACTTTTAAAGATAAAGAAGGCAAACAGAAACTCCAGAAACTTAAACAGGAAATTGGTAATATGATTTTAAAATATCAAAGACCCGTTGAAGAATATAGAATGAGAGCTGTGAGTAGAGTTGAAGATGTTGAGGCTTTATTAGAACAAGCTAGAAAATATGTTTCGCCTAAAAATCTTAAGGCTTTTGAAGAGAATGTTGTAAATAAGTTTTTCTATTATGAATCTAGTCAAGAAAAATTTGAAATTGCATTGAAAGGTAAAGACCCAAGAAATAAAGAAATGATTCAAGATGAGATTAAGAAACTCCGTAAGGAAATTAAAACTTCACAAAATTCAGCGTTTGATAAAGATGCTGCATATAATAAACTTGATAATCTTTTAATTTCTGGTGCATTAAATTTTGAGCAATATAATACATTAACAGACTTTGCAGAAATTAATTCTAAGAAGGTTTTAGCATCATTAGAATTAATTGAAAATGGTATGTATAAAACAGTAAAAGCTGGTTTCTTGCAAGATATCGGCAATAAAATTGTTGAGCTCTATAATAACGTAAAAGACTGGCTTAGTAATATTATTCCTTTCTTAACTATGCAAGAAAAAGATATTACAGAAATCAATGAAGGATTAGACGAAATTATTGAGGGAGAATAAGTCATGATCGTCGTAAATAAGAATACTGGTAAAAAATATATTGTAGCTAGTATTATAGATATTTGTGATTCAAAACTTTATAAACTTGAAGATTATAATGGAAATAAATCTTTAGTTGATGAATCAAAAATTAATTCTAGTTTTAATAAAATTGAAGCAGCTAGTCAAGCTATAGATTATTTTAAAGAATTAGATTTAATTAAAGATAAAGTTTTGGAAAGAATCAATAAAATTAATGAAGTACTTAGATGGACAGAAGCTAGAAAAAATACTTTAGACAAATCTACTCCTGAATATCAAAAAATCGATTCCGATGAACAAAAATATAAGGAAGATCTGAAGTATTATCAAAAAGTACTTGAAACAGTAAAAGATAAAATTGTTGATTTTCAATCATTACAAAGTAGAGTTTCATTAGAGAGACAAATTGATTTAAATGAGCTTTATAATAGTATTGGTTTGAGTCCGGAAAAATTAGAGCAAGAAGAAGTAGATGTGTTTGCCGAAACCCCTTCCAAACACAAAGAAGATGTAAAAGAAGTAACTACGGAAACTGAACAATAATTAGTTATTATTTGTTTTAAATAACGTCATTTTTAGTATTATTATATATAGAAATGGCGTTATTATTATCTAATTTTGTCAAAATTTGAGTAATTTTTATATGAGTCCATTATTTTTTTATACGAAAAATGTTGTTTTTCAAGAAGTGCCTAATGAAATAAGTTTATCTTTTTCTATTGCTGGTTGTCAAAACAATTGTAAAAATTGTTCGTGGAAAAATCTTGATATAAAACCTAAAGAATTAAAAGATGACGATTATGTTAAGTTATTAAATAAATATAAAGGTTATGTATCGTGTATTTTATTTTTGGGCGGCGAATGGAATAAAGAAAAACTTATACAAAACTTAAAACTAGCCAAAAATAATGGTTATAAGACTTGTTTGTATACTGGCAAAGAAGATGTAGATAATGACATAAAATTAAACTTAGATTATTTAAAAGTTGGTCCGTATATTGAAGAAAAAGGTGGACTTGCAAACCCAAATACAAATCAACGTTTTATAGATCTACATACTAATAAGATTTTAAATAATTATTTTGTAAAACAAGAGGCTATCTGATATGAGTAAAATTAGTTCTACATTTGTAAAATTGTCACAAAAACAACTTGAACAAAAATATTTGTTTATTCAAAACTATAAAAATGCTAATAATGCTGCTGAAGGTTCTAATGTTGATGCAAATTCAAATGTTGTAAATAAAAATGTCGCGACATTAATGGCAGAAATTAATAAAGATATTAATGTACAAATTAAACGTTTCTGCGTTACGAAAGAAATTGAAAAATTATTTGGTAAGGAATTAGCAGAAGAATATAATAGACAAATTGAAACACATGAAATTTATGTGCATGATGAATCGGCAGTTTTTCCATATTGCGTTAGTATCACAATGTATCCATTTTTACTCAATGGCTTAAAAGGTTTAGGCGGCGATAGCGTTGCTCCAAAACATCTTGATTCCTTCTGCGGTAGTTTTATTAATCTTTGTTTTGCATTATCTTCTCAATTTTGTGGTGCACTAGCAACAGTCGAATTTTTAATGTGTTTTGATTATTTTGCTAGAAAAGATTTCGGTAAAGATTATTTATCGACTAATACTAAAAAAATTGAGCAATGTTTTCAACAAATTCTTTATTCGTTAAATCAGCCTGCGTCAGCTAGAGGTTATCAATCTATATTTTGGAATATTTCTGTTTTCGATAAAAATTATTTAAAATCATTATTTGGCGAATTTGTATTTCCAGATATGACTACGCCTGATTTTGATTCTATTACAAAACTTCAGTCATTCTTCATGAATTGGTTTAATGAAGAAAGAAGAAAAGCGTTATTAACATTTCCGGTAGTAACTGCTGCAATGGTTGTAGATGAAAATGGGCCTATCGATGAAGATTTTTTAGATATGTGCGCAGAACAGGCTTCAAAAGGTAATTCATTTTTTAATTATGAAAGTGATAGTGTAGATAGTTTAGCAAGCTGCTGTAGACTTCGCAATGAATTACAAGATAACACATTTTCGTACTCATTAGGAGCTGGTGGCACTCAATCTGGCTCGTTAAATGTAATTACCATTAATATTAATAGACTTGTACAAGATGCAGTAAAACAAGGTGTTAAAATCGAAGACAAATTAAAAGAACAAGTACAAAAAATACATAAATATCAATTAGCTACGAAAAACTTCTTTAAAGGGTTTTTAGAAGCGAATATGCTTGATGCATATAGAGAGGGCTATATTGATATGAATAAGCAGTTTATGACTGTTGGTATAAATGGTGTAGTAGAAGCAGCTGAGTTCTGTGGTTTAGAGGTTAGCAATAATGAAGAGTATAAAAAATGGACTTCTAAATTGTTAAAAGTTATTTATGATGAAAATAAAAAAGCAAAAGCAGAGTACAAGATAATGTACAACACGGAATTCGTTCCTGCAGAAAATCTTGGAGTAAAAAATTATAATTGGGACAAAAAAGATGGTTATAAAGTACCTGAAAATCGTGTATGTTATAACTCTTATTTATATAAAGTAGAAGATTCTGAAATTGATCCAATTGATAAATTTTTCTTACACGGTAAAGAAAATTTACAATATTTAGATGGCGGTTCAGCTTTACACTTAAATCTTGAAGAATTTCCCACAAAAGAAAGTTATAAAAAACTTTATAATGTAGCTGCAAAGGTTGGTTGTAATTATTGGACTTGGAACGTCAAATGTACAATTTGTGAAGAGAAAAATTGTGGATATATTGATAAACGTACTTTAGATCATTGCCCAAAATGTGGAAGCAAAAATATTTCTTATGGTACGAGAGTTATCGGTTATTTAAGAAAAATTAATAATTTTAGTCCAGAGAGACAAAAAGAGGCTGATAAAAGATTCTATAGTAAAATGTAATTTATCATTTATATTTTAAAGTAATAATTGTATTCAAGGAAACATTATAAAATGAGAAAAATAAAAGGATCAGAACTTAATTCAACATTGCCAGAATTAGCAAAAATTGAACGCACTAAATTTTCTAAAAAAGCTAATTTAGCAAATGAAACGTCTTTTCAATATGGCAGAGTACCATTAAACTGGCAAGATCCTTTATACGATAGCCAGTTAGTAATGTTTCCAACATATAATTTGCCAGAAGCCAATAAAAGATACCGTCACTATTACGCCTATAATCCCGTACTTAGCTCATGTGTAGATGTTCATGCCACGTTTCCTTTATCAGATTTTCAGTTAATGTGTCCTGTAGAAGAAGTTCGCGAATATTATCAATTTACAGCAGATAGGCTTGAATTGTTAAATATCGCAGAATGCGCTTTGAGAGATATTGCGCTTCTAGGCGAAGCAGTATTTTTAGGTAATTGGGATCCAGTAAATTTAGAGTGGGAAGAGTGGGTACAGTATCCGCCAGAGTTTGTAGACATTGTTACATTACCTGGCTCTACACGTAGAGTATTTACTATTAAACCGGACCCTGAAACAAGTAGAATTTTACAAGAAAATACACACGCTGCTAAAGTTCTTGCAGAGAATCTTTCAAAAACCGACAGTAAATATTATGAAGCTGCATTAAATGAAGAGCCATACGATATTCCAGATGCTAGAATAATGTATTTAGCAAACCAAGTTGATGGCTATTCTAAACGTGGTTATCCTTTAACTAAACGTGCACTTGCTGATTTAATGTACGAACAAGAAATTAGAACACTTCAACATACATTTGTTCAAAGACATTTATTTCCAATCAAAATCTTTAAATTAGGTTCTGAATCGCTAGGTTGGGTACCGTCACAAAAGCACTTTCAACAATTTAAAAAATTATTAATTCAAGCTGCTGGCGATCCAGATATGTCACTTATTTACCATTTTGGATTACAAGTTGATTATGTTGGTACTAAAGATAAAATTGAAAATCTTTTGCCACACTTTGAATGGACTACAAAACGTATTATGCAAGCGTTTTTTATGAACGAAGCGTTAATGAATGGTGACACTTCTTATGCGGGTCAGACAGCTAATACACGTTTATTAATGCATAGATTTATGACAAAAAGAACTATGCTTGAAAATACTTTTATTAATAAGATATATTTGCCTATAGCAAGACAACAGCAATTAATTAATACTAGTATTAGTGATAGAAGAAAAAATATATTAGTTAAATCAAAGCGTTTTGCTAATAATAATTATTTATTACCTACATTCCTTTGGCAAAAACAAAATCTTTTAAATAGTCAATCAGAAAGACAATTTTTGATGCAGCTCTACGAAAAGGACGCTATTCCGTGGGGCGTCATACGTGATGTATTCGGTCTTGACCAAAAAGTGTTAGATTATTATAGAAAAGAAGATCAAGCTACAATGTCTAATGCTTTAACGAGAGAAATTATTGATCAAACTGTTAAAGATGATCCTGCGCTTTCATTAAAATACGTTCTTGGTGAAGATCCTATTGAGATTATGAAAAAGAAACTCAAACAACAAGAGCAGCAAGAACAAGCTGAAGGCACAATGGAGAGTGGCCCAGATACATCATTAGATAGTGATATACCGAGTTTTGATAGTTCAGCTCCAATTGACTTAGGGCCTAGTATGGAAACCGGTGAAGAGCCTTCGCTAAATGAAGAAGGCCCAAGCACTGGCGATGAAGGGACAGAAGAATTACCGAGCGAAGGTGAATAATTGTGCTTTTAAACTTTCCCGATAAAATTTTGGTTGAGAATTTATGTCAAGGACAGCAATCTAAATATAAAATTTCTTGGACTGCAAATCCGCTTGCTTCATCATATAATATTTATATTAGTCGCGTACCTTACGGTGAACCTCAATTATTAGAATCTAATGTTACTGATACAGAATATGTTTACGAAGATTTTGATATTATAGACGGTACTGATGTATTTTTTAAAGTTTCATCTGTGATGGAAGACGGCAATGATATATTAGAGTCTGAATTGTCTCGTTATCAAAGTGCTCCTAATACTACAGAATATATGAGTACAACAGAAGGAACTTGGACTGATAGTAATAATTTAAGATGGGATCCTCATACAAATAAAATTCCAACAGGCGAAAGTTCTTATATTGGTACAAATTATCTTCCATTAAATGTACTACGTAGATATCAGTTTAATAAAATAATACGCGATGAACTTTGGATTCTCCAAGACACTGGAAGCAAAGTCGCACTATTTAAAAAGAAAAGAGTAGATTATAGTACTGATACTGAAGATGATAATAGAAGAGTTGGAAGAAAAGATATTGTTCAATATTATGAACCGATTATAATATATGCTCATTTAGCAAGTGCTGGTCAAACTCATATAGTTTCTTATAGAGGCGCTGTGCTTGAACGCAATAATAGATGTTGGACTATTTATACGCCAAAATTAAATTGTGGTGATATTATAATAGATAAAGATAATAAAAGATATGAAATTCAAAATGTGACAGTACAAATTAGTTGGAGAGGCTCACAAACATGGCAAGCATTTGACTTGAAAGAGTTACCTATAACAGACCCCGTGTACACTCATCCTCAATTGAAAAACTTTGATTCAACGAAATTATATCCTAAAAATCATTTTTGGAAATAATTTCATTTATAATTTATATACGGTTTGGAAAGCCGTTCGTGGTTAATATAGATTTATAGACAGTAGTTGTCTATTTAATAACTGTTAGATTACCACGAAAAATTTCCAAAAAATTTAAAATCTAACAGTTATTTTATTTTATGAATTTACAAAATTTAAAAGAAATAATTTTAAAATACAAAGATAAAATTTTATTACGCGGGCAACAATCTTATCAACTAACACAAAATAAGTTATTATTTAAAGAAATAAATTCAAAATATGATAATGTTTTTAAATCAGTGCAGGAAATAATATATTTAATAGAAAATTTTAATAATTTGGAGAATTTACATATATTTTGTAGATGTGGAAATAAAAATAATTTTATACGTTATAAAATTGGATATAATATGCATTGCTGTCATGAGTGTAGTAATTCAGATCCAGATGTAATATTAAAAAATTCTATAAATGTTAGTAAAGCTTGTAATAATAAAACAAAAGAAGAAAAAGCTATAATAAGTAATAAAATGATTATTACAAAACAAAATAGAACTAAAGAGCAGAAGCAGATAACGTTTGAGCGACAAAGCGCCGCCACAAAGCGTATGTGGAATAGTTTTACTGAACAAGATATTACAAATCTTGGTAATAAAATAAGCAAAGCGCACGCAAATAGAACTTTAGAACAAAAGCGCGAAGCTGTATTAAAGCATAATAATACAATGAATTTAAAAACAGATGAAGAAAAACGATTAATTTTAGAAAAAATTAGTAAAAAATTAAGAATGCCAGAAGTTCAAAAAAGAATTATAAATACTAAAAAGAAAAATGGAACATGTGGAAATCGTTCAAAATCTGAAATGCGATGTTATGAATTATTAAAGTCTAAATTTAGCGATACAGAGCATTCTTATATTGATGAAAAACGTTATCCTTTTAATTGCGACATATATGTACCAGAGTTAGATTTATTTGTTGAATGTCATTTTGGAATATTTCACTATAAAAAACCATTTAATCCTAATAATAAAGAGCATTTAAAGCAATTAAATGATTTAAAAATAAAAGAGCAATTAAAAATAAAAAGTGGTCAAAAATTAACACAATACACTCAAATAATACAAACTTGGACTAAAAGAGATCCATTAAAGTTAAAGACGTTTATAGATAATAAACTTAATTATAAGATATTTTATACTGAAGAAGAATTTATAGAGTGGTTTAATTCTTTATAATAATAACATTTAAATTTTTATAATTAATTTATTGGAGGGATAAATGAATATTACAAAAAACTCTATAATAAAGGAGTTTAAAAATATATTAACTGATTTTCAACTTGAAACAGGTAATAATCAAATAACCCGTAGGTATTATAGAGAACATACAAAACTTGGAAATTCATTTGAAAAATACTTTACATTTTCAGAATTAAAACAAACGTTCTCAGTAGATCTTCCAGAAGTAAAATTAAAATCTAAAAAAGTTGTAATATCGTCAATCCTCCCTAATTCAAAAGTAAACGAACAGTTTGTAGTTGCGATGGAGAACTATTGTAAATATAACAATGCTCAACTGTTATTAGTGCCTATTAGAGGTGTTCGTTCTGAAGTAATGTTTGATAAACAAACATCCAATAGATATGGAAAATATTTTTGTACAGAGGCTACATTTAACAGTAATTTAAGATTATTAAATACTGGTATTACTGCTAATAATAAAAATCCAATAAAAAGTATTAAAGAAGTTGGACACAAAAATTATTCAATAATAGCAGCAAGTACAAAACAGTGTATGGAGATGATTCCTTCTATACATAAAGATAAAACACATTTAATATATTTAACCGGTACTTGTAGTGATGTGATTTATAAAAATAATATAACAGGACATATTAATTCTGAAAATAATAAATTAGGCGGGCTTGTAATAGAAATTAAAGACAACAATATATTTTATGTTAGAAACATAGAATGGATTAATGGATATTTTGTAGATTTAAATAAAGCATATTATTCTGATAAAATTAAAAATATAGAGGCAGAAGCTATTGTTGCAGGCGATTTACATTTAAGTGGAGATGAAGATCAAAAAGCATTAGAATTATTAAAACAAGAAATTAAATTGTTAAAAGCAAAAAAATTATTTATTCATGATTTTTGTTCACACAACACAATTAATCATCATGAACAAGATAATTGGATTAAGATGGCCAAGTTAATGTCTAGGTTTAAAAATTTAGATGAAGAACATAATTATACTGCAAATATTTTTAATAATTGGGCAAAAGATATATCTAATGTAGAGTTTTACATTGTGAAGAGTAATCACGATTCTTGGCTGAATAGATATCTTGGAAACAGAAATCTCTGGATAAAAGATAATTGTAACGCATTATATGCACACAAATTGTGTGGTTATTCATTACAAGGCTTAGATCCTTTTGCTGAAACAATGAAAACAAAGCTTAATAATAAATTAAATATTTATTTTCTCAATAATAAATCATTCAAACTCGCTGATACAGAGCTTTCTTTACACGGTGATATAGGTAATAATGGTGGCCAAGCTTCATTACGCTCTATCGAATTATCTGCTGGGAAATGTATAATTGGACACAGTCATCAGCCTAAAATCGGATTTTTAGGATTTCAAACTGGTACAAATACGAAATTAGATTTAGGATATAACACAGGCGGTAGTTCGTGGGCAAATGGAAATGTTAGTTTGTACAAAGATGGACATAGACAAATGTTATTGGGAATAAATTATAAGATTTGTTTACAAAAAATTTAAAAATTTAGTATAATATTTATATATGAAAAAATATAATATTATATATGCTGATCCTCCTTGGAAATATAATGATAAATTATTAAATGGTAATCGTGGCACAGAATGCAAATATGATGTTATGTCTGTTGATGATATTTGTAAATTAAACATAAAAGATTTAGCAGCAGATAATTGTGTATTATTTATTTGGACAACAATGTGTTTTTTACCAGATGTGTTTAAAGTTATAGAAGCTTGGGGTTTTAAATATAAAACGTGTGCGTTTACTTGGGTTAAACAAAATAAAAAGAGTGATTCATTATTTTGGGGCTTAGGACATTGGACCAGAAGCAACACAGAATTATGTTTATTAGCAATTAAAGGTAAACCAAAAAGAATATCTGCGAAAGTTCATAGTGTTATAATGAGTAAAATAAGAGAACATTCACAAAAACCAGATGAAGTGCGAGATAGAATTGTGCAATTATTTGGAGACGTACCGAGAATAGAATTATTTGCCAGACAAAAAGTAGATGGTTGGGATTCTTGGGGAAATGAAATTGAAAGTGATATTGAAATTTAACTTAAAAATTTAGTATTATATATTTATGAAATATTTGATTTTAAAAGGAGAAACGAACAAATGAGTGAAACTAAGATTGAAGTAAAATTTACTTTTGAAGATTTTGTAAAGAATTATAAAAAATCTGTCGAGTTTAAACAACTTGATGCAAAATCTTATAAAGATCTTATTACATTAAAAGCTATTCAAGAACAAACCAAGGAACTCGGTTTTTCTGATTCTTGGAAAAAAGAAATTGAAGATAAGTGTGTTGTTTTAAAAGAATCTGCAGAAAAAGAGCTTAAAGAGGCAAGTGATAATATTGATAAGTTTCTTTTCAACTTAGTGAAAGATATTTATGTTTATCATAAGTCTATTTGTGAAATGCCATCTGATGATGTTATTAAACAGCAAGCTAAAAAGATTAGAGAAGTTGTTACAATTATCGGTACAATGGATTCGCAAACAGTATTCGATTTAACAAAAACAATGTTTATTAATAAATAATATTTGTGAATGTATGTATGGCAATATTGCCAATGTAAATAGGTAATCTAAATTAATTATATTAAATTAATTAAAAATTACCTATTTACTTTTTCTAAAAAGTATCATATAATATAAATATAAGGAAGCTATAAATAAATTAGCTTCCTATAAAATTAAATAAAGAGAAGTAGAAATATGGAATTAGTATCTAAAGAAGAATTAACTAAAAATTTATAGAAAGAGAATAATTATGCTTAAATGTCCAAATTGTAAATCAGATTTAGTAATGCATATCAATGACATAGATTATGAATTTACGCTTGTGTGTCCAAAGTGCGGATACATTAGAGTTTTAGTACCAGAAGACTAAGGAGAACAAATATGTTTCAAAAATATACGACAAAACAAGACAATGAAAGATATAAATTACTTAACGCAAACAAAGAAGATGGTTTCGGCGGCTGTACGCGCTATGATTTTGCAAATATAGAAACACTTAAAACACTTGTTCAAAAGGGTTATTTAAATCCTCATGAAGCATTTAACGATTCACCTTGTGTATTCGAATTTATTGAATTTATGGAAAAATACCCAGAATTTAAGGCGCATGGATATATTGTAGATAATGAACGTGATGATAGAAGAATTTCCATTGAGGGTGTTAGAGGCTATCCTCAAAGTGCAGAAGCAGCCGAAGCATTTGAAGATATGTTTCACAGAGCAGATGAATTTAATACTTCCGAAGACGAATTCTATTGTTGGTATGATTAATGCTGACTGAATATAAGGAGCATAATTATGAAAATCGAAAATACTTTTTTAAAAATTGCTAGATTAAGACAAGTTTTTGCTTCTGAAAAGGGAAAAATTGGATTATTCTGGTTATCAAAGGATTTTTCAAATGTAATTACTTCTAGTACAGAAACACTTGCAGAAAATGTTGAAGGACATGTAGAAGTGCCTAAAAATTTAGTTATTATGAAGGGCCATAAAAAAGCTTGGACAGAATTTAGTAAAGAAGTAATTGAAGAAAATGGTGGTAATCCAAAGCTTGCAGGTTGGAGAAGTTTGCCTAGAGGTTTTGTTGGATATTCAACAGAAGAAGAAAGATTTTGTATTGTAGGCGGAAAATGGTTAAACAATAGTATTGGAAAGATGATTGCTAATGCTTTCAATATTAAGGGCAATAATTATTCTTTAATGACATTTCCAGATTATAACAATATCATTTGGGAAGAAGATTGGTAAAAATTATTTACAAAAACATAAAAATTTAGTATAATATAAATATAAAGAAATAATTGATATTTGACAATTTGTGTGCTTAAATGAATAAGTGAGTAAGACGTGTATAGGCCAACTGCCACTTGATATAGTACAGATACCTGGTACACCTTATACCCTACCCTGTCTGTGAATCCCTATACAGCATAAGGTATGTATTATGAGTTGGGCGCAGACACCAGCTGGTTGATGTAAAAATCTATATCTGTTTATTTATATTTACGGAGGGATGTTGCTCCTGATGTATTATAGCTAAACCACACAAGAAGATTTCGCGCTTATAGCTCAATCGGTCAGAGCAATCCGCTCATAACGGATAGGTTCAAGGTTCAAGTCCTTGTGGGCGCAATAAGTTTTTGGAGGTACAATATGTCTGATTTAGATAGAGTAAAGTATGAATTAGAGAAATTAGGTATGAATACTGATTATCAGAATACGTTTGATTATCAGAATAATATATTACTTGATACTTATGAATTGGCAAAAGTATTTTATAATACATTAGAAAATCAGAATCATAGTGGATTATCTCATTCGTGCGTTATGAATTTATTTAAACGATTAGTAATAAATGAGGATACTGCATCTCCACTTACTAATGATAAATCTGAGTGGATTCAATCTACTTATAATTCTAATAGATATTCATCTAAACGATTATATGGTGCAGTTTCAGATGATGGACTTAAAACTTATTATAAATTATCAGATAAGGATAGAGTTCATTATCCAATTAAACAATTATAGGTAATAGAGATTAAATATGAATGAAAAACTTAAAAAGTTTACTTATGAAATTAGTTTAGCATTTTATGGGAAAGACTTTACTGATAAATGGTGTTGGCAAACTGAAAAAGGTCGGAACAATGTAATGGAAGTTGTCAAAAAAGTTTTAGATAACAATGGTATCAATTTGGGAGAATAAATATAACTGATTCTAGATTTCTTATAAGAGTCCATAACTGAAGAGTAGAGTGAAATCTGGTAAGATATATGTTAATACTTTTAAGGAGAGCGTATGTTAACAATTAAAGAAATTGAAACGATTGTACAAGCGTTTACTGAATTAGATGTTAAACTTACTGAGTTACAAGGTATTCTTTTGAATCAGCTTTTTAAACAAACTAACCTAGATTCTATTGAAGAAGTACAGAAGGTTTTAAGTTTATATAAGGACACAAAAAGTAAATGGTTAAAGAAAGGATTGGAGAATGTTTTGCTTCATGGGGAATTTCCGGTAACTATCAAAGAAGTAGCCAATCCTATTATGCCGAGTGTTCCTGCTCAACCTTTTGTGTGGCCAACTAGTGTACCACCAGTAAAGTTTGAACATTATAGTAACTATAACGATTACAAAAGTGAAGGATTGACAAAAGTAGAATAATTTAGTATAATATAAATATAAGAAGTAAATTGATATTTGAAAATTAGATTTAAATGGGTGAGTGGCGGAATGGTATACGCGACAGACTTAAAATCTGTTGACTGCAAAGTCTTGGAGGTTCAAGTCCTCTCTCGCCTATATATTTTATGGGACGTAGCTCAATCGGTAGAGCTGTTTCTACAGAAACTGTGCGCGTACGGCTAAGATGTAGGTTCGAATCCTACTTCTTCCGTATAGATTTTTGGAAGCGTGTGTGAGTGGCTTAAACAGTCAGTCTTGAAAACTGATAAACCGCAAGGTTTCAAAGGTTCAAATCCTTTCGCTTCCGTATAAGATTTAACCCGAGGATATTTTATATGAAAAATGATTAGAATAATTGTAAAATTGATATTAGTAAATTATCTGGTACAAGTTTTACTATAACAGAAAATGGTATTAAAGTCGCGACTGAATATTTTAAAAGATGTAAAGACGCTAAAAATATAACACAAGAAGATATTGTAAGAAATATTTTATATTTAGCATATGCTTTTGGTGATAATCAAAAAGATCCAAATAATATTGAATGTTCTGTAGAGTAATTAAATAAAATATTCGCCAACTTAGGAAAGTAGACAAATCCAGATGTCTGTAAAACATCCGCCTTTATGGCTTCATTCGTGCAAATCGAATAGTTGGCAATTTTAGGTTCCATAGTTTAATGGTAAAATGCTAGCCCGTCACGCTTGAGTCAGGAGTTCGATTCTCCTTGGAACCGTATAAGATTTTATTACGGAGCGTCGCCTAATGGTATGGCACTTCACTTGGGCTGAAGCATAATCGGTGTTCGATTCACCGCGCTCCGAATTTAATTTACATGTGATTAAGGGGCAAAATGAAAAGCAAGAAGAAAAATCTAACCCAACTTGTATGAATGAAATCAAAAATTGGGAAGAATTATTTGAAAAAGGCGAATTTCCATATATTCATATTCTAGCTTTTAGATTAGGTAATACAGAATATTTTACATATTTTATTATAAAATAATATAGTAATATCGAGTATTTGTATTATATAAAGATTTTATATAAATTTATGTAATATAAATATTTAAAATTTAGTATAATATAAATATAAGGCCGGAGTAATTCAATGATAGAATAGTTGCCTTGTAAGCATCAAACAAGGGTTTGATTCCCTTCTCCGGCTCCATTTTAATAACGGTGAACTAAAATACAATAACGACCCGAGCAAGTCTTTAAACTGCTCTATTTTTATTTCAAAATTTAGTATAATATAATTATATGAATGATATTGAAAACCAAAAATTATCAGCTACATTGAGTACTTTAAAAGATGGTGTCAACAAAGCTACATCTATTTTAATTGACATGTTAAATAGCAATAAAAGTCGAATTAAAATAGAAGAAAGTCAAGTTAACGCTATAGTTAGTCTTTTGGTTTTTGATGCTGCAGTAAAAGAAGACATTAAATATTCTATTTTACAAGACTTTGAATTTACAAAGTTTGGCGAAGTAATTGTTCAAAATAAAAATTTTCATGATACTAAAAATAAATTGATTTTCTTAGATAATTATTTGAATTATAGAATAAATAATCCAATTGATTTGGCAAAATGTTAAAGGAGATATAAAATGAGTTTGTTAGAACATGCAAAAAGAGAGTTGAAATTAGCTGGATATGATATTTCAGATAAAGGTTGTGATATGCACGACGATAAAGAATCATTTGAGGGTTATGTAAATTCCTGTGCAAGAAGCGCTTATGAACTCATAGAAACATTATCTAAAGCGCATCATAGTGGGATGAGTGTTGGAATCACCCTTGGTATTTTTAATAAACTGGCAAAGTGGGAAACACTTATGCCATTAACAAATAATCCAGACGAATGGAAGAGTTTGTGTGAGCGGGAATCTGCTAGTTATCAAAATAAAAGAAATCCAGCTTGTTTTACAAAAGACTTCAAAACTTATTATAATGTAGAAGCAGATGAAAACTATGATATAGTGAAAGAAAATGGTATTTCAACTAAAAAGTTGAAAGATAAGTCGTGGGTAGAACATCCGTTAAAAGATTATAAGAAATAAATTGTGTAGAAGTGGAGCGACAGATTATGGCAAACGATAAAATGACAAAAAAGAGTAATATAAATTATAAGCAAATTATACATAGTTTAAAGGATTTAGAGCAATTTGAATATCCAGTATCTCCGGAAGTAACAAATCAATTTAAGGAGCTTACGGATTATGATAAAAATTCAGGACTAATTGGATTGTGTCATTTTTTAGGAACATTTCTATGGCAACTTAGAATGAACTTTGACATACTTTATAGGCCGTTTATACTGGAATATCGCGAAATAAAAACAGATAGAGATGAAGCTATATTAAGGCTACTTCACTTGATACTTAAACATGCAAAACAATTAATTTTAGAGTATGACGACGCTATTTTGCGAATATTAAAAAGAGAGGACGAATAAATGTATTTTAAAATTACTAGAAATAATCTTAAAAAAGCAATAGTGTTACTTAGTTCGAGAATCGATGCTTTATCTAAAGATGAAACATGGAAAAATACTAATCTACTTGAAGAACTTAAAGAATATCATGAACAAGTAGAGTTTGCTCTTTATAAAACTAAATTAAACGAGTTTTATATTGATTATAATTTTGCAAAACAAATTAGATCTGCTTTAATGACTGAGGAAAAATAAATGCTTGATATAAAAGAGTGGCGTAAATTGCAGAATGACATTACAACAGATTCATTATGGATTAGTAATACATCAACAAATAATCGTCCATTATTTATAATTCCAAAACGCGAATGGGATATAAAAAACGATAAAACTTTTCATGGTTTATTTATTCCAGAAATTCCATATCAATTTATTATTAGATTTACTAAGACTAAAGAAGATACAATTTGGGATCCGTTTTACGGCAGCGGTACAACACAAAAAGTAGCAAAATATCTTGGATATAATAATGGTATATATTCTGATTTAAATCCAATAGATAATTGTTGTTTAAAAAAAGATATCTTAGATTATAAAAATGATAAATCTATTGAAGCGCAATTAGCGTTTTGCCATCCTCCATATCACAATATTGTAAAGTATTCTGAAGATAATAGAGATGGTTCGAATAAAGATACGATAGATTCTTTTTTGGATTGGTTAGAAGATGTTTCTAAAATTTATTTTAAACATATAAAACCCAATGGTTTTTTAATTTTAGTATTAGGTAATATATATCAAAATGGTGAAGAAAAACGCTTGGTGTATGGGGTAAAGATAGATTTTGTAAAAATGATAAATTTATTTGTAAAGCGCATATTATTAAAGATTATGGAGAAACAAAAGGAACAGAAGGAAAAAATTATAATTTGAATTATGTAAGACAGTTAAGAAATGGGTATAATAATTTTTATGGTGACAATATTTTTATTTTAAAAAGGAAAAATAAATGACATTAAAGGAAGCATTACAATGTTTAACGCCTGGTGAAGTAATTCATCATGGAAAAGAAGACGAATACGATTTTGTCGAAATCTTTGTATTACAAGATGGTACATTAAGATTTTCAGATCAAACAATGGAAATAAATTCTAAAAATATTTGTTCAGATAAATGGGAAAAATAAAATGACAGAAAAAGAATTCGAACAAAAAGTAAGAAGCGTTTGTAATGAAATCGCAGATATGTTAGTAGAGAAGAATAAGAGTTATGGTAATTCAGCGCTTGAGCCAATTCATTGTTTTTATAAAGGTACTTCAGCTGACTCTATTAAAGTTCGTATTGATGATAAGCTTTCGCGCATTATGCGTGGCAAGGAATATGGCACTGACGATACGGTAAAAGATTTAATTGGCTACCTTATTTTACTTAAAGTTAATCAAGAAAATTAGTCAAGAGAATTAAAAACTTTTATGCACAAAATACACTTAGATTTTAAATTTCCTTGTTGGGTAATAATAAATTGTGAATTTGATATAGCACAACGTCTTAAAACGTTCATAGGTTGTCAATATCAAATGAAGGATAAACTTTGGCGCTTTCATATATGTTATTTACCAATTTTTATAAAAAGTGTCTATAAAGAGGTTTTAGATGCTTCTTTAACGTATTCTGATCTACTTAATAGTGAATTTGAAAAATATCAGAATGATATTAAGCGCTTAGAAAATTTAAAATCTATTAATTATGATGTAGATAATTATAAAACGTATTTTAAACAAAATAATGACTATAAACTTACAAATACTCAGCTGCAAGGAGCAAACTGGCTTGCAAATGTAAAGAAGGGTATATTGTCATTTGATGTAGGTGTTGGTAAAACATTTACAACGCTTGAAGCTGCATCAATAGTAAATAATAATGGTAAAAAGAAAATTATTATTATTACATTAGCTTCTTTAATTTCTCAATGGAAAAGTGAAATTGAAAGTCAATATGATATCGAGTGCTTTTCCGTAAAAGAGTTTAAGAAACAAAAGTTAAATCAATTTGGTGAAGTTGTTTCAGAAAAAATAGTCACACCTGATACAGAGGAGCGTAAGATATTATATAAACAATTTGCAAATAATAATAAATTTTCTGCATTGATTATTAATTATGAACTTGTTAGAATCGATTTTAAAGAATTAAAAGAATTACATTTTGACATCGCTATTATTGATGAAGCTTCAAAACTTAAATCTACAAATTCTTTTAATGTAACTAATAAAGTAAGAAGACTGAATAATAGAGCAAGCGTGCGTGAATTATTAAAAGATACAGAATATATCTTCGGAGCTACGGCAACTCCTCTCGAAACCTTTTTACATAATTTATACGGTATTTTTAATGTTATAAATCCAGATTATTTTTCTGGCGGCTACACTCGTTTTGTAAATAGATATATGAAGCAAGATAGATTCGGTGGCTGGACAGTTGTTAATAAAGCTAACTTTGAAGAAATTAAAGAATTAGTAAAACCGTATATGTTTTTTAAGAAGCAAGAATTGGATGTAAAAGTTAACATTCACAAAGTCGAACTTAGTTTTTCTAATAGAGACTTATCATTATATAATCAAATTATAGATGATGTTAAATTAGAAATTGAAAAAAATATGCATAAAAGATCTAATGAATCATTTGAAGAGTTTGATAAACGCTTTGAAGAAGCTTTAATGATGAGCGTTACAAATAAAAGAATGCAATTCGTAGACTTTCCTCAAATTGTATATCCAAATGAATATCAAAAAGATTATGTATCACCAAAGGCAAAGTGGTTGTTAGATAATATTAATAATTTTCAAGGTAAGACTGTAATTTTTGATAGCCGTACAATGACTACTGATTTACTCTGTGAAATTTTTAATAAATATAATATAAAATATTATATTATTGACGGTGATATTAGTTTAAAAAACAGAACAGTTATTTTAAATAGATTCAAAAATGAAGACGATATTAAGATTTTGATTTGCAGCGATTGTTTGAGTTATGGTTGTAATCTTCAATTTGCGAGGAGAATTATAAACCTAAATCTCTTGTATAATCCAAGCGCTATTCAACAGAGACAGGGTCGTATTATCCGTAAGGGACAAAAAGATAATGTAGACATTTACTTCATGGAAATGAAAGATACATTTGAAGAAAAGATTTACGAAAAATTAGATTATCGTTCACAAATTGCTTCAGATATTTTTGATGATGATTTTCTTAAAAAGAAAAAACGTGTTATTAGTAAAAATAAGATGCTTCAAATGATTTGTGAAAAAGGCAAAATTTAATAAAATTTAGTATCATTTAATTAAAGGAGAAATTATGACAGAGGTAGTTCATAAAGAGTTTGATAAATATTTAACTATTTATTTTTCTAAAAAACGTTCTTGTGGTTGTACTAGTATTGATAATGTTTGTGATAAATGCTATCAGCATCTTCAGAATGTGAAACATTATATTGAGTGTGGTATTCCTTTAAGATATTTTGATTTAGATTTGGAAGTCCTTAAAGATACCGGCAATATTGTTAATAAACAGCAATATATGCTTAAAATGCAATTATATAATAACATTAAAAATTACATTAAAAATCTTGATTTAAATTTTGCTCAAGGTAAAGGTATATTAATCTGTGGTGATATGGGTACTGGGAAGACTACTGCTTTAATGAATATCGCTAAAGAAGCGTGTAATAAAAATAAGAATATTCAAGTAGTTTATATGTCTGAACTTATTAATGATATTTTTAATGGTCGTTCAATTATTGATAATATGTCTTATTTTGATGGTATATTTTGTGAAAATTTAGAACACGTATACGTTAAAAAAGACTCTAATTATGTAGATACAGTGATAGATACACTTTTTTCGCTTTCTATTAAATATAACATACCTTTATTTATTACAACAAATCTTACTGTTTCACAGTTAAAAGATAGACTTACACCACATGCTTTCTCGTTACTTCATGAAATTTGTGATATTTATTCACTTGAAGGTATTGATGTCAGAAAGAAAAGTGCTTTATAAAGGATTAGATCTATGGAACAAAATATTACACAAAACTTTTCTTATTCTAAGATATCTACATATTTAGAATGTCCAAAACGCTATGAATTACAATATATTAGAAATTTAGTAGAATTTAAAGAAAATATTTATACTGCTTTTGGTGAAGCAGTTCATAAAGCAATTGAATTAACAATTAATAATAAATATGATTATGATGAAGCTTTTGCTATTTTTGAAAAGACATTAAAAGAAAGGTGTAAGTTAATAGATCCTAGGGATATGCAGCTTATATTTTTGTCTGAATGGTATAATAAAGCAAAACCTATTTTTAAATATTTTTTTGATAACTTTTATAATGAAATAAAAGATGGTAAAATGGAAGTTATAGGTGCAGAAAAATATTTTAAATATGAGATTTTACCAAATATCTTTTATAATGGTATAATAGATTTATTGGTAAAACATATTGAAGAAAAAGAAGAAGTAATTAAATTACCTATTTTGAAGACATATAAAAGCGGTAAACAAAAAACAGTTTTACAAAAAACAGTCAAAAAACATAATGAAATTAAATATAAAATAATTGATTGGAAAACTGGAGCTGTATCTACAAAAGATAATTTACAATTACTGTCATATACAATTCCTTTATTAGAACGGGAAAAATTATTAATTAATGAAGTAAATTATGTATTTCTTAAACACAATAAGCAGTCAAAAACAAAAGTAGACGAAAATTTAGTTAATTTTACAAAAAGTAAAATAATTAGTATAATAAATAATATACAGAAATCGATACAACAAAATTCTTTTGATATGTGTTTAGATAAAAATAAATGCAAGTATTGTAATGTCAAAAAGTTTTGCGATCAAGATTTTGAGTTATTATTGAAGAATAATAACTCAAATAAATAAAATTAATGGAGATAATTAAATGACATTAGATGAAATGATTAAACAAGAGCAAGAAAATGCTCAAAAGAATCAAGAAGCAGTAAAAGTCGAAGAATCTCAAAAAGTAGAACAACACTCTGGTGGTTCTGAAGATAATAATGTACAACAAACTGTTCATACTCAAACTCAATCTTCTGGAACGACTATTTCTACTATTGCTTCTTCTAGCGACGAACACGTTAATAGAGAAGAATTTTCTTTAAAAACAAAAAGTTTTACGCCTACTTTGGTTCATGAAGATTTTTATACTGTAAAGCTTGTTGGTATTGATAAAAAAGAAGCTAAAGATTTTAATACTGAAGAAATGGTTCCAAATTTTGTTTGGAAAATGGAAATTATTTCTGATTCTACTGGCGCACAATTGGATAAAACTTTAACTATTACTAAATGGTGTAAAGCTTATTCTAAAGGTGAAAATTCTAACAATTATAAATTCTATTCTGCATTTATGCAAAAAGTTCCTGAAGATGGATATAATATTCTTGATTGTATTGGCAAATATGCAAGAGCTTATATTACACAAAAATCTTGGAATGATGCAAAAACTGGTGTAAAAAAGCAAAAATCTGTAATTGAAAAATTACTTCCTTTGAAAAAATAATTTAATATGAGGAGTATTGGCGGCAGTAAACAATTATTGTCGCCAATTTTATCTAATTATGGACGAAACAAGAGATTTAATTAAAGATATTTCTATTAGCGCTGATGATGATCTTTATAACACTTCTAAAAAAATAGCTGAAGGTCCTTATCTCGTTGAATATTATGGTAAGATTGCTAATAAAGAAGTAAAGGAATATAATCTTATTAAAACGGGTTATAATATTTGGTATAGTGAAAAAGTAGATGAAGCAATTAAAAAGCTTTTAGATTCTACACCAAATTCGTCTGATCTTAAAGTCAAAAAAGAACTTAAAGATGCTTATTATGCTACTCAAGCTAAAGAAGAAAGATTGGTTATTCGTTTTTTTAAAGACGAATATGTTAAGTGGCAAGACAATCTTGAATTAAAGCGAGAAAAAATGAATAATGCTCAATTAGCCTTAGAAGCTATTAAGACTAGAAATATTGATCTTAGCCAGTTATTAAAAAATAAACAACAAGAGGTAAATTAGTATGGCTGAACAATCTAAATTACTTGAAGCAGTAAAACTTATTAATTCAAAATTTAAGAATAAAGAAACCGGTGATATTCCGATTGCTTTAGATAAAACAGATGTCCCTGTTATGTCTTCCGGTGTAATCGGTATTGATTATGCATCTAATTGTGGCGGATTACCTGAAGGTAGAATTTTTGAAATTTTTGGTGCAGAATCTTCTGGTAAAACTTCCATTGCTTTATTAATTGCAAAGAAATATATTGATGAAGGAAAGACAGTAGCATTTATTGATGCTGAACAAGCTTTTAATATGTCTTGGGCAAAAAAACTTGGCGTACCTGTAGATGATAATGAAAAATTTGTATTAATGCAATCTTCTGTTTTTGAAGAAATTTTCGCCGCTATTAGAATTTTAATTGAACAAGGCGGTGTAAAATTGATTATTATTGACTCAGTTGCTGCTATTTCCACTCAAGATGATTTTGATAACGAAGAAGCAATTGGTAAAGGTATGCCATTATTTGCGAAGAATTTTAGAAGACAATTAAGAATGCTTACGCCAATTGCTGCAAAAAATAAATGTAATTTATTTTTCTTAAATCACATGATGCAAGATATGTCTGCGAATTCGTATGTCAAGCAATTTACTTCACCTGGTGGGACTGCATTAAAATTCTTATCTTCAATGAGAATGCAAATCTCTAAATCTGTTGAAAAAGATGAAAATGGCAATAAGTCAGCTGTAAGAGTAAAAGTTCAATTTCCTAAAAATAAAATTGCTGCACCTTATGGTGTTGGAACATTTTTAATGGATTTTGAAAAAGGTGTAGATCATATTCAAGAATTGGTAGATTATTCAATCGAACTTGGAATTACTATCAAGAAAGGTCCTCGCGAATATCTTTATAATGGAGAAAAGGTCGCAGATACAGCTGCAAAATTCTATGATTGGATCAATAATTCTCCTGAAATTCAAAAAGAATTATATGATAAAATCTACGAAAAAATGAGAAACAAATAATTCATAAAATTTAGTATAATATACCTATATAGCTTTATGTTATATAGGTATATTTTTCTTTCACAAAAGAGGTAGAAATGTTAATTTATAATAAGATTAGAGACGTTAAAGACCCTGTTAGAGCTCATAGAACCGATGCAGGTATTGATTTATTTATTCCAAATGATTTTAAAGAAACTACACTTAAAATCGGTGATAGTGTTTTAATTCCATCGGGAATTAGAATTAAACTTCCAGAAAATACTGCTGGTATCTTTTTTAATAAATCTTCTGTTGCTAAAAAAGGTATCATTTTTGGCGCCACATTAGTTGATGAAGGATATAACGGCGAAGTTCATATTCACTTAATTAAAGTATCTGGAGAACCAGTAACTATAAAAGCAGGCGATAAAGTTGCACAATTAGTAGTTATGCCAGTTTTGTATACTAGATTAGTAGAATATAATAATGAGCAATATAAACACGCTACATTAGATTCTGAGCGTCAAAATAAAGGATTCGGTTCTACAGGAGATAAATAATGGGATTTTATTTAACACATCTTCATTCTGCTTATTCACTTTCTGATAGTCTTATTACTTCAGACAAACTTATTGAACGTTTAAAAGAATTAGGAATGAATAAAGTAGCTATTACAGATCACGGTAATTTATTACATATTCAAGAATATAGACACGAACTGCAAAAAGCTGGTATTAAGCATTATCCTGGTTGTGAATTTTATTTTACTCCAGATATTAATGACAAAACTCAACGTAAAAGCTATCACTTAACAGTAATTGCTAAAACTGAAGAGGGCGTAAAAAATCTTTACGCGTTATCTTCATTATCTTATGAAAAAGGTTTTTATTATCGTCCGAGAATCGATTTTGAAATGTTAAAAGAAAGAAATTCTGGATTAGTAGTTTCTTCTGCTTGTCTTAAGGGGCAAATCAATCGTCTATTATTAGAAAACAAATTTCAAGAAGCTTTAGATTGTGCGAAAAGATTTAAAGATTTATTAGGCGATAGATTTTTTATTGAAATTATGCCTCATAATATTGAAGAGCAAAAGTTTGTAAATCCTTTGTTAATTGATATTGCTAAAAAATTAAATATTAAATTAATTACAACTTGCGATAGTCATTATGCTTATCAAGATGAAGCTCAAAATAGAAGAATGCTTTTAATGATGAATAAATCTGGTCGGGCTAAAGATGAAGAAGTCGGTACTTGCGATACAATTTATATGATGTCTAAAGATGACATTAAAAATACTTTTAAAATGTATCATCCAAATATCGAAGAAAATATAATAGACGAAGCTATAGCCAATACAGAATTGGTATTAGAAGGTGACGAACCAAATGTTGCTTTTGATAAAGCACGTTTTCCTAAATTTGAATTACCTAAAGAATTTAAAACTAATGAAGATTTTTTTAATTACTTAATTATCAAAGGACTTAAAGAAAAAGGATTAGTTAATAAAGAAGAATATGTAAAGCGCGCTGAATCTGAAGCAAAAGTAATTGTGAATTCTGGCTTTTCTAATTATTTTTTAGTAATGTGGGACGTATTTAATTATTGTAGAAAAAATGATATTTACGTAGGAGCTGGCAGAGGTTCGGCAGGTGGTTCGTTAATCGCATATTTACTTGGTATAACTCGTATTGATCCTATTAAATATGAATTAATTTTTGAACGTTTTTATAATGAAGGGCGTAATACTGGAACTGCTGAAAATGCTCCAGATATTGATTCTGATTTTGAATCTGCTAAACGTGAGCAAGTTATTAAATATCTGGAATCTAAATATGGTTCACAAAATGTAAGTCAGATCTGTTCTATTAGTTATATTAAATTAAAATCTGGTATTAAAGATGTAGCAAGAGTATTAGAAATTCCAATTGAAACTGCTAATAAGATTAGTAAAGAAATCGCTTGGGAAACATATGAAACGCTTGACGAAGCCATTGAAAAAGATGACAAAGCTAAAGTATTAGTTAATAAATATCCAGAATTATTTAAATATGTCAAAATCTTTTGTGGTATTCCACGACAAACAGGAAAACATGCAGCTGGTATCGTTATTGGCGATGAAAAAATTGGTAATATTTGTCCGATGATGTTAGCTACTGTTAATGGTGAAAAATTTCTCGTCAGTCAATTCGATAAAGACTCTATTAAGCATACTGGATTAATTAAATATGACTTTTTAGGATTAACTACAATGGATTTTATTAAAGCATTAGATATTCAAATCGAAAAAGAAACTGGTAAAAAAGTAGATTGGGATAATATTAATCTTAATGACGAAAAAGTATATGATCATGTCTTCACTGTTGGTGAAACAGATTATGTATTTCAATGTGACTCAGATTTAATGAAGACATGGCTTAAGAAAATGCAGTGTAAAAATATTGAAGATTTGTCAGCTATGAATACTTTGGTACGACCAGCAAGTTTAATTACTGGAGCTACAGATAGATATATTAAAAAGCGTTTTGGTGAATTAAAAAATAACTTTGATAGTAATTGTGAAGCTGATAGATTATTTGCAAAAATTACTAAAGATACTTATGGTGAAATTATTTATGATGAACAGAAAATGAAAATGGTTGTAGAAATTGGTGGATTAACATTAAAAGATGCAAACGTAGTTAGAAAACAACCACAAAGATGGGCAGAAAAACATGATGCTTTACAAAAAACATTTCTTGAAAACGCTTTAAATAAAGGATGGGATAATGATAAAGCTAAATTATATTGGGAAATGGTAAAACAATATTCATTTTGTAAAGCACATTCAATGGCATACTCAATCTTAGGTTTTTGGTGCGCTTGGGCTAAATATTATTATCCAGTAGCGTTTATGAAAGCTATGTTTGCTATTTCATCTACTGATTCGAGTGCAGATAAGTTTAATGTTGTAGATGCAATTAAATTTGCTAAGCGTTTACATTATAAAGTGTTACCTGTAAATATTAATAAATCAAAATCTGTATTTACTTTTGATGATGAAAAACGTGAAATTTATTTTCCATTTAGATCTATTAAAGGAGTATCTGAATTAGCTGGTGAGACAATTCAAAAAAATGCACCATTTATTGATTTTAATAATTTTATTGAAAAAACAAAGTCTAAAGAAGTAAATAAAAGAATTATTAATCCTTTAATCGAATTAAAAGCTTTTGATGATTTAAATTGCAAGCAGCAATTATTAGATTATTATATTGATAATTTTTCTTTACCAAAAGAAGAAGATATTGAATTAAGAAATTCTATTAAAGCAAATAAAGAAGCTCGTTTATTAAATGAAGAAGAAAGAATTATTTATAAAAATGAATTAAAAAATCGAGCTATTGAAAGTTTTAATAAGATGTATGAAACACCTTTATTTATGTACGAATTAAAAAATTTAGGTATTATATTGTCAGCTGATTTAAGTAAATATAGAGAAAGTATAGCGATGATAGATAATAATTTAGAAAATCATTCTGACGATGAAAAATTTCTTATCTGTGGATTTTTAACTGAGCTTAAAAATGTTAAAAGCAAAAAAGGTAGTTATTACGGTTATATTAAATTAGTTGATGAACAATTTAACGGATATGAAATTATTACTAGATCTACTACAATTGACAATATTAAACAACGTGATAATTTTAAATTGTCGATTGGACAATTTGTAAAAGCTGAAGTATGTAAAAAAGGTGGTACAAGATTGTTTTTGTCAGATGAAAAAATTCTTGCATTAGATGATTGTATATAATTTAAAATGATTATATATAAATAATCAAAAATTACATATTTACAAAGTACGTAAAATATTCTATAATATATTTGTAGTTAAAATAAAGGAGGAAGAAATAGATGATAAAATTTATTTCATTATCTGGTCCAGACGGAGTTGGAAAAACTTCTACAATTCAAGCTCTTCATAAAGCTACAAATTATAAATATATAATTTATGATCGTGATATTCCAGATCAATTGTGCTATGCTAAATTAGCTAATCGCTATTATGATAAAGACTGGCTTAATTATATGTATAGTAATGATATTCAATTATACGTTATTCTTAATTCAAATCTTGAAAAAATTGAAGAAAGAATGAAACAAAGAAATGACAATAAAGTTCCAAAAGGTACTACTCTTGAACAAGCTATAAATTATTTTTCTATTTATAGATTATCTACTGCATCAAATATTTTATATATTGACAATTCTAATTTGACAGTAGATGAAGTAGTAAAACAAATTTTAACTAAAATACGAGGATAAACTTTATGACAATTAATAATTATATAGCACAATATAAAAAACAAGACGAAAATTCTGGAAAAGCTATTTTTAGTATTTATAATGAACTTAAGCCATTTATTAATTATATTTCAAATAAATATCCTATTCCTGGTAAAGATATTGATGACTTGCATTCATTCGCGCTTGAACAAATTTTTGATTGTCTTAATGAAAGAGAATTAAAACGCGGAACTGGAATGAAGAAAACATTATCAGAAAATGATAATGAAGTTAAAAATTTAAATTTTCTTAAAAATGCTATTAAATATAAATTTATTCGTGAACGTCGCAGAACAGAATCAAATGTAAAGTATTCATTTAATATCGAAATTTTAGACGATAACGAAAACAAATATTTAGATAGAAATAATAAACCTCTTGATATTGGAATTAATTTTGTACATAATATTCCATATTTGTATGAAGGTAAAAAACGTACAAATGTAATTTTAAATCTTCCTGTAGTAAAAAATAACAGAACTGTAATTAGTCATGATTTTGCTGATCCTTTGGATAATTCTTTGTCTTTTGATTTTAAAGTTGATAATGGAACAGACGATGACTGTGAATTAAAAGACGTATTAGAATATGAATATCATAAATCTAATAGAGATACTAGTTTTGATAACTTTGAATTACAAGACGTTATAAATAATATCAAAAAATGTGTTTCTATTAATGAAAAACAGCTTAGAACTATTAATGATATAATTAAAAATTCATATAGTACTAGTGCTCTTAAAGAATATGTTAAAGAAAATAAAAACGACGTTAATTCTATTAAAAAACATTTAAAACTTGCTTTAGAAAAATTGGAGGTATTATAATGAAAGTAATGAGAATAAAAAATGCTATTATAGGCGCTGGAATTTCAGGTTGTATAATGGCGCATATTTTAAAAAGCGATTATTTAATTATTGAACGATCAAGTAAAGTTGGTGGAGAAATGTCTAATAATATTCTTGGTCCAAAAATGTTTCATAAAACTAAAGAAACAGAAGATTTTTTTAAAGACTATATTAAAGACAATTATAAAGTAAAAAATATTACTTTAAAAGACGAATTAGTTATTAAAAGTGACGATTTAGATACTTATAAAAAAAAGATAGGTTATTCATTTGAAAACTTAAAAAATTCATCTATGAGCGAGTTTGATGTATTAGAACTTGATTTAGATAGTTTTTATAAAGACAAATCTATTTTAGCAAATGCGAATATTATTAAAATAGATTTGGACAAACATTTAATTTATATTTTATTAAATAATGAAATAATTACTATTATTTATACGAATATTATTTCTACGATTGATTACAATTTATTTTGTAACTTATGTGGATTGAAAAATAAATTCGATTTGCGAAAACGTGGAGTTATATATGCTAACTTCAAAGCAGATTATGGAGTATATTTTACATTTTTAAAAGATTATAATTTTTGGTATAATTTAACTGACAACGAATTTTTTAGATGCACTAATCTTAAAGATTCTGTAACTGTTGAATTATTTACTGAAAACTGCGATAATTTACAGTATCAATTAAAAAAATATTTTAGATATGTTGAAGATTTAAAATGTTATTATAATCCCAATGCAAAAATTTGGAATAACTCTAAACAACAAATTTTGTATAATAGTTTAAATAGAATAGACATATATTTAATTGGTAGAAATTCTATGTATAATCACGATAGAATTCAAGACTCAATTAAAGTAGCCAAACAAATTGAAAAGGAGATTAAATAAATTATGAAAATTTTGATTACTGGTTTATCTGGAAACGTATCTAGTGCTTTAATTAAAGCCTTTCCTGATAACGAATTGAAAATCGATAGTAAAGACTGTACTTTTAGTAAAAAAGAAGTTCCTCTTGTTTATAATTATAATTATAAAAAAGAATTAGATATTAGAAATAGAAAAAAGATTGATAAATATATGCAGTATAAACCAGATATTATTATTCATACTGCTGCATATGTAAATACTAATAGATGCGAAACAGATACCGAAGGAGCTTTTAAGACAAATGTAGAAGGTACTATGAATTTAGTAGAATCTATGAACAAATATTCGCCAGATAGTTTATTTGTAAATTTTTCTACAACTGCAACAATGGATCCGAATACGTATTCTAAAGACAATCCATTGAATGAAACTACAAAACAAAATCCCAAGACTTGGTATGGACAAACGAAAATTTTAGCAGAACATATTGTAAAATATCGCTGTAAGCGCTGGATAAATTTCTTTCCAGTATTTTTGTTTGGTAATATTCCAACTGATACTAGTAGTATGGTAAATATTACAGCTTATAATACAATTTATAATAAAAATACTGATATTTTATTAGATCCTAATATTTATAAAATGTGGGAATATGTATATAATTTTATTCCAATATTTAGAAATATTATTTTAAATAAAAAATCTGAAAATCAAGATATTGTAATTGCTGGTAATAGTCCAAAAACTTTTGGAGAATTTTTAAATATTTGCGAAAATAAATTTGAAAAAGTTTTTAATAAAAAACTACAATATAATTTAAAACCAGAAGGCGACTATTTAAAAAATCATATTGCAAACAACAGTAAAATGCTTAATCTAGCAAATATGACGCTTGAACAATTTAACAAAAATAGAGTTAAATTTGAAGATGGCATTGAATTTTCATATAAACAATTGGCTAAATTGGTGAATAAAAATGCTTAATGAAATTATTATTAATGGTAAAAAATATTTAGAACAGCTTAATGTTCACTATAATATTATTTATAATGAAAACAATTTGAAACTTAAAATTAAACCTAATTTTAAAGAAGATGAAGATGAGCGTATTTATATTATTAATCGCGTAAAAAATGAACTTATTCCTCTTCTTAAAAAAGATAATAATACTAGACAAGCTTGTTTTAGTATATTATATCCTAATGGATTAGGACATTGTATTTCTTTAATTCAGATTCTTTTAAGAAATAAAACAATTATTCTTAATGAGTATTATAGATCGCAAAACTATAATATAAATAAAAAATATGACGATCAAACAGCGCAATTAATTATTAATGAAGTTTTAAAATCTTTTAAAGATTATAAAACAGAAATTAATGTTTTTGTAGCCAGTTATCATGAGGAAATTGAATGAGATTTGAAGAATATTTAAAACAACAAAAAGACTTTTTGAATTTTATTAATAAAGACGACGAAATAAATTCATATTTTTTAGGAGCAATAGATGCATTATCTATTGCTTCTCATAATCTTTTACCTAAAAGTTATAAATTATACAATACTAATTTAACAGATTTTGATAAGTACGATAAATTAGTTGATGCTTTTAAATATTTTTTGTGTATCTGTAATTATTATAATATTGATAAAGATAAATTTGATGAGTTTTTTAAATTAAAGTCGACTTATGTAAAAAATCGTTTTATTTTAAAAGAAATTATTAATAATACAAATGCATATAAAAATCTTGTACTAATCGATATTGATGGCATACTTGCCAATTATCCTGATTATTTTATTAGTAAATTTAACGAGGTAAATCATACAAATTATAAAAATTATAATGATATTCCAGTTAAAGATAGAGATTTTTATAAAGATATATATAGAAAAAGTGGTGAAAAAGCTAATATTCCTTTGTGCAAAAATGCAAAGCAGTTTTTACATAATCTAAAAAATAATGGATACACAATAATTCTTTTTACTAATAGACCAGTTTATTTATATAAAAATATAACTATTGATACTATTAAATGGGCATTAAAAAATGAATTAGAATTCGATACAATCCTTTATTCAGAAAATAAAATGCTCGATGTAATTAAGAAATTCGATAAAAATAGTATTAAATTTTATATTGAAGACAATTATAATAATGCTTTAAATATAAATAATCTTGGAATAAAAACATATTTACTTAAAACAAAATTAAACAAAGACAAAATTAAAAACGATAATAATATAATTATAATTGATGATTTGACGCAAGTAAAGGAGGCATTTTAATGATTAAAGTTTATAATGGTTACGAAGGAGTAGAAGTAGAATTACTTTCATATACTAAAGATATTGACAATATTGCAATTAGAATGTGCGGATTAACTTATCATCATAAAGACGATTTTTCTAATTTTAAGAATACTGTTGATTTTATTACTAAAAAACTTATTGAAAATAAGACGTCGCCTAAAATTATGGAAGCTGCACATTGTACTTTTGTATTTAAAAATATTAGTAGAGTAAATTTAGCTAGACTTACAAGAGATCAAGTAGGCGCGATTAATAGCGAAAGTGGCGCAGTACCTTTTCATAATATTGAAACAGGAGCTTTTACTGGTAAATATAAAAAAGAAGTTTCAGTAATTAAACCTTTGGCTGTTTATAATAACGAACAACTTAATAAAAAGTTTGATGAAATTATTAAGCAAATCGATGAATTTCAAGAATTAGTTACTAAAAACGAATTGATTTGGGCTCCTGATATGAGATATTTATTTCCACAAGGCGAAACTATTTCTATTGCTATGGAATATAATGCGCGTCAATTAGCAGCAGCATGTAATAAAAGAATTCTTAATGCTGTAGGCGATGAAGATAATTTTGCTATGAGAAAAGCTATTGTAATACTTAAAAAACAAATAGAATTAGATTATAATAATAAACAACTTTCAGAATTATCTTATAAAATATGGCAAAATATTATTAAAAATACTATTCCAAAAATTCAATTTATCGACGAATTACTTGGTGATCAACTTTGTAAAGGAATGAAAACTAGAGGCGATTGTCAAAAACCTGTTTATAATAAAAAAGATTGTAGTTTATTTTATGAATTAATTAAAGCTTATAAAACTGACAAAGAATTATTAATTCTTGAAGGAGAAAAAGAAATGGTTAAAAATTGGCTCGAAAACGATCAAGATGCTAAAAATTTTTATAATAATTTAAAGTCTATTTCTTTTGTAATTAAGCAACAATATAAAAGTCAAAGTGATAAATATATTACTTCTTGTAAATTACAAGACGGTACTTGGCGCTCTGAAAATATTAAAGACGCAAGAAAATTTAAGTCAATTACTCAAGCTAATAATTTTCTAAAAGAAAAATATACTTATGGTGGAAATTTCATTATTGAAAAAATAGAGTACTAAAATGGCTAATTTTGAATATTCTAATATAGAACTTGAAAAATTACTAATTAAAATGATGTGTCTAAGTGTAGAGAACTTAGAAAATGTAATTAGTAAGATTTCAGTTAATGATTTGACTAATGATATTTGTAAGCAAGCATTCTTTGTTATTACAGAACATTATAAACAATTTAATTCTATTTGCACTATTATAGAATTAAAGAATAAGCTTAATGAAAAGTATTATGATAAAGATTTATTAAATACTTTTATTGACTCTATTTTTAAACTTAATATCAATCAAGAAAACGGAATTAATTCTGTAATTTCTTTAATTCAAGAAAAGACTAAAGCTAGAAAAATAGTTAAATTAATTCAGCAATTGGGTGATAGTATAAATAGTGGTAAGGTAACAAAATGTGATGAATTATTAAATAAGTATTTACAATATGAAGATACATCAAATTCTTTTGCTGAAATCGATGCTACTAATCATATTCAAAGTACTTTAATTGATATCATACGCGAACGTCAAAATCCATCTAAATTTCAAGGTATTAGAACGAATTTTAAATGTATTGATAATATTGTACAGGGTTTAAAAAATTCTGAATTTTTATGTTTTGTAGCTAAATCAGGCGGTGGCAAAACAACAGTAATGAATAATGTTGTTGCATCAAATTTATTACAAGGCAAAAAAGTTTTGTATTTTATTATTGAATCTCCAGCTAGACAGTATGAAATTAATTTATCAGCATATTTGGCCAATGTAAACGCTAAAGAAATGCATGAAAATACAGCCTCAAATGAAACACTTAAAAAAGTAGATTTTGTTTGGCAAAAAGTAAAAGAACTTGGAGGTGAAGTAATTTTTATTGACGCCCCACAAAATTTAACAACAACGGCGTTACAGATAGAAATTAGGAGAGCAAAGCGAAAATATAAGAAAATTGATTTAGTAGTAATTGACTATATGCAAATTATGCAAAATGGTTCACAAAATCCATACGACTGGCAAGCACTTGTTAATGTGAGCAAGCAATTAAAAGCTATTGCACGTGCAGAAGATTTACCGATTATTTCAGCATTACAAGAAGTCAAAAAAATGGAAGACAGTAAAAAGAAAGAAGAACATTCTCAAGCGGACGTGGCATACGCAAAAGGTGTAGTAGATAACGTAGATTTATGTATTAAAATACATCAATCTGATATGGATAAATTGGCAAATAGAATGTCGTTCTTTTTCTTAAAAGCTAGAAGAGCAGCGTTTGTATCTAATCAAGGTTGTTCAGTTCGTTGTAATTTGTCACAACAAATTATTGATATTGATAGCGAAAGAGAAGTCAAAAAACAAGCAGGGTTAATTTGATTATGTATCAATATGAGGATATCATCTTAAAATTGTTAGAAGAAGAAGGAATACAGGTGAAGATAGCCAATGACGAAGTACGTTGTTGTTGTCCTTTTCATAAAGAAGATAATCCTTCATTTTCTATTAACTTAGATACTGGAAAATATATTTGTTTTTCCGGCTCTTGTAATGCAAAAGGTGATATTTATTCATTTGTTTCAAAATTAACTCATCAAGATTATGATAAAGTAAAAAAAGATTTTCAAATTAATTTAGAGAACTTAAAATATCACAATATAGTAAATAATGTTTTAAGTTCATTTAAAATACAAGAGCATAAAAAACAAGATATTATAAAATATAACAATTATCAGTTTGTTGAGCTTAAAGATTTGCAAGACGAAAATAAAATATTAAAATTAATTAATATACAAAAAGATATTTCTGACAAAATAGGACTAAAAATTTGTTTAAGTAATCCGTATTATAGAAGACTTGTCGTCCCAATTGATAAAAATATTTATGAATTTCGTGATTTAACAAAAAAATCAGATAGAAAATGTTTATATGAATCTGGTATTAGAATGAGTGACTATCTTTTTAGTATAATAATTAATAAAGAAGATGATTCTATATTTATTAATGAAGGTACGAAGGATTCGATGTCTGTAGCAGGATTTGGTTTTAATGCTTGTTGCACTTTTGGTATAAATATAAGTGATCAACAAATTGCAAAAATCTTAAAATTAGGAATAAATAAAGTTTATATTTTAAGAGATAATGATGAGGCAGGATATAAATCTGCTTACTCTACTTATAAAAAACTTAAAAACTTTATAGATTGTAAAATTATAAAATATCCTAAAGATTTTAAATATAAAGATCCGAACGAAATACAGAACAAAGACGAATTTATCGAATTATTAAAATTTAATTTGTCTAAATGAGAATTATAAAATGAACAATAATAACATTAAAATTTTATCAGATAAAGATCACGTATTACAAAGGCCTGCAACATATATTGGTTCAATGTCACTAGAAACATTTGAAGGTTTTATTTTTAATAGAGAATTACAAAAATTTGAATATAAACAATATCAAAAAATTCAAGCATTCGAAAAAATTATTAATGAAATTCTTGATAATGCTATTGATGAAGCGCTTCGTACAGATTTTAAGAAGGCAAATGTAATCGAAGTTAATACAGATGGAAATTATATAAGTGTTAAAGATAATGGACGTGGTGTACCAATTACTAAAATTGTCGACGATAAAGGCAATAAAATTTCGCAATTAGAAGCAGCATTTACAAGGGCAAGAGCTGGTAGCAATTTTAGCGACGATAATAGGAATACTATTGGGTTAAACGGACTCGGAGCGCTGTGTACTAGTGTTTTTTCTAAAGAATTCAAAGTTGAAGTTAAATCGCAAGATGGCGCTGGTTCTTTAATCTGTAAAGACAATTTATCTTATCATAAGTGTAAAGTTAAATTAAATAACAATACTGGAAAGACATATACTGAAGTAACATTTATTCCTGATTATGAAAGATTTGGTTTAACTTGTTTTGACGAAAATCATCAAAATTTATTATTTACTAGACTTATTAATTTGTCTGTTTGTTATCCTAAAATTAAATTTAAATATAATGGACAAGTACTTTATAAAATTAAGCCAGAAACATATCTGACGTATTTTGGAAACGATTTTGAACAAATTTCTGATAATGATAAATATATTATTGGTATTTTGCCTAATGATACTGATAATTTTATTCATTCATCTTACGTAAATGGTTTAAATATCAAAGATGGTGGAAATCATATTGACTTTATTTTAAACGAGCTTATTTCTCGTTTACGTAATAATAAGATATTTAAAAAATATGATATTACGCCAGGCGATATTAGAAATAAGATTCAATTAATTTGTATTATGAGAAGTTTTCCTAATATGCAATTTAATAGTCAAACAAAGGAAAAACTCACAAATTCATTTGCAGAAATTAGAGAATACTTTAAAGATATTGATTTTGATAGATTTGTTAATAAACTCGTTAAAAATGAAAAAATTACAGAGCCAATTATTATTAATTATAAAATTAAAAAACAAGTTAAAGATCAATTAGCATTAAAGAATAGTGTTAAACTTGAAAAGAATTTTAAATGTGACAAATATTTACCAGCTACAAAGATTAAAAAGCGTCTATTTATCACGGAAGGAGATAGTGCATCTGGGGGATTAACACCAAGTTTAGGAAGAGAAGAAAACTCTTTTTTTAGTACAAGAGGTGTGCCACTAAATGCTTATACTGCAACTGCAAAAGAATTGGCAAATAATGAAGAGTTAACTAATATTATTAAAGTTTTAAATTTAGATATTAATAATAAAGAAAATAGTATTAGTCATGATTGTATAGTATTAGCAGAAGATGCAGATTGTGATGGCAGTCATATACGAGGATTGTATTTAGGTTTCTTTATCAAATATGCACGGCATTTGTTTGAAGAGCATAAAATAAAATATCTTAAAACGCCTATTGCAGCAATTTTGGAGAAAAAGAATATTGTTAAATATTGGTTTACTTTAAGTGATATGAATAATTATCTTAGTAAACATAGTATAAAGAATAATCAAACACTTAAATACTTTAAAGGTCTGGGTTCTTGGAGATCTGATTTACTTTCTAATTTAATTAATAACAATGGCGGAATTGAAAATTTTCTTGAAGAGTTTGAAATTAGTGAAGATTCTGAAAAATTATTAATTGATTGGATTGGCGAATCTAAAGAAAATGTACAATCAAGAAAAGAATATTTAAAAGATTATCAATTAGATATTAATAAAATTTAAAAGGTATTAAGAAATGTCTATTAATATAAAACAATTTTTTAATGAAGATTATATTACGTTTGCTAGTTACGATAACCAACGTAAACTTAATAAAATTACAGATGGTTTGAAAATTAGTCAAAGAAAGGTGCTTTATACTATTTTGAAGAATAATATAGATTCTGAACAAAAAGAAATTAAAGTAGAACAACTTTCTGCAAAAACGTCTGAACAAACACAATATTTACATGGTGCTAATAGTCTAAATGGTGTGGCAGTCGGATTGGCTACAAAATACGTTGGTAGCAATAATATTAATTTGCTCGAACCAGACGGAAACTTTGGTACAAGATTTATTAACGATCCTTCTGCACCTCGCTATATCTATACATATTTATCAAATTTGGCAAAACTTATTTTTAAAAAAGAAGATGAGCCAGTTCTAGAACAACAAACTTTTGAAGGACAATTAATTGAACCTAAAAGTTTTTATCCTATTATTCCTATTGTTTTGGTAAATGGTACAAATGGACTTTCAGTTGGTTTTTCAAGTAATATAGCTCCAAGAAATCCTTTAGAAATTATTGAAGTATTAGAATATAAACTTAAAGGAAAAAATAAAAAAGTTAATCTATTACCGTATTTTAAAGACTTTAATGGTACTACAGAAAAAGATGAAGAAGAAAATAAATATATTTTATATGGTAAGTATATTCAAAACAATAGTAGCAAATTAACAATTACTGAAATACCAATCAAGTATAATTTAAAGAGTTATATTAAAGTGTTAGATAATCTTTGCGAAAGAGATATTATTAAAAACTATAAAGATTTATCTGACAATGATTGTTTTAAATTTGAAGTAAATGTAAGACGCGAATTCTTTTTTGATAAAACAGAAAAAGATATTTTACAAGTATTAAAGCTTGTTGAAACTATTACTGATAATTTGACATTACTTGATGGAAATGGAAAAGTAAAAGAATATAATAATATTGAAGAAATTTTAAACGAGTATTACGATATTAGATACAAAGCATATGAAAAACGTAAACAATATCAATTAAAACAAATAGAGAATGAATTGCTCATTAATGAAAATAAGTCTAAATTTATTCAGTATATCTTAAATAAAACTATTAATATTAATGAAGATACAAAAGAATTGATTGATAAATTAGAGCAATTTAAGTTTAATAAAGTAAATAATTCGTTTGATTACTTATTAGATATGAAAATTTCTTCATTTACAAAAGATAAAGTTGAACAACTTTTAAATAAAATTAGTATAATTAAAAATGTACAACAAAAGTTATTTAATACAACTATTGAAGAAATGTGGTTGCAAGAATTAAATCAATTAAAACAACAACTTAAAAAGGGAGATAAAGATGCAAAATAACGCTATTGAACCAATTCTTAATGGTACAACTCAAGAAGATGTAAATATTCTGACTTCTAAAGTAGAACAAGCTACCGATAGAATGACAGAAATTTTGACTAGAAATGAAATTCTTAAGCAAAATAAAAAAGACTTTACAGAGGAGATTATCAATACATTTACTCAAACTTTTGCAGAAAATTTCGAAGAAAGACATGAAAAACTTTTGAAAGGTCTTTTTAATAAAATTCTTAAAGCGAAAGTAGAACTTGATAGTACTGATGAAGATGGCAATCCTGTATCGGGTTATTTGAGAAAACACATTGAAGAGCTTGTAATGTTAATTTATGTATTTAAGTATTTTGACTATAAAGATATTGAAGAGTTGTTCGATGAATATGGTATTAAATTAGATTTTAAATCTATTGAACAAATTATTAATCATTACAATAATGATGAATTGAAACAAAATATGAAAGTTTTAGTTGAACAGGCTATTCAATTAAAACAAAAAAACGAAGAAATTAACAGCGATATTGAAGAAAATATTTATAAAGAAGTGCCTGCAATTCTTCGTTACGATAGAGAAATTAACCCTGTTGGTATTACTAAAAAATTATTTAAGAAGTTCTCGCTTCTTAATTTACTTAAAAAAGTAAGTGCCAAGAAGGCAAAGAAAAAATATGAATCTATGGCTATTGAAGAAGATAATAAAGCAAAAGCTGGCACTTTAGCCGTATCTATTGCAGACACTTTGGTTTCTGACATTCCAGCTTCGGAAGCGAAATAACAACGCAATAGTACTACCCTAAAATAAAAGGGTAGTACTATTTATTTTATTATTTAATTTAAGTTTAATTTGGAGCATGTTATGGAAGTTTTAGTTTTGGGCGATGATAAAAATTTAAGAAAAATGTGGGTTGCTGCAAGAACTTGTTATTCAAAAAAGAGCCCTATCGAGTTATATCAAGAATCGTTAAATAAAACAGACGAACAATTATCTAATTTTATTAATAAGGTGTTTAGTTTTGGACATCTTTCAATTTCTGAACATTGTAATTTTACTTGTTTAATTTCTGGAGTGAGTCGTTCACTTACGCATCAACTCGTAAGACATCGTCCAGCTAGTTATTCACAACAAAGTCAACGTTATTGTAATTTTGAAGATGGATTTGATTATATTATTCCAGATAAAATTAAAAATAATAAAGAAGCTAAAGAAGGTTTTGATATTTGTATGAAATCTTTGCAAGATGTATATAATGTATTTATTAATTTTGGGATTAATCAAGAAGACGCTAGAGCTATTTTGCCAAATGCTTGCAGTACAAATATTGTAGTTACTTTTAATTTAAGAGAATTAATACATATTTGTAATGAAAGACTTTGTACTTGTGCTCAACTTGAAATTAGAAAATTGTTTAATGAAATTAAGAGACAAGTAATTAAACAATTACCATTATCTGAGCAGTATTTAGTGCCAAAATGTGATTTAGTTGGTTTTTGTAATGAATCTAAAGAAAGATGTTGTGGAAAACATAAAACTAAGAATGAACTAAATGTATGAGAGAGTGGATTGAATTTAAATATAAGGGTGTTGTTAAGAATGCTTCTATAATCGATGAGGGAAGCAGTTATTATATTGTTGATTGGGGACAGCCAGAACAATTAGTTGTATCTAAAGATAAAGTTATTAGAAAATATATTGTAGAGGATTAAATGATTACATTTCTTATTGTTTATAAACATAATGTTTCGAATTCTTTTAATAATATGATTTATATGTGTGATGGAGCACCTTGTTTATCTGAAATTAAAATGAGAATTATGGACAAACATAAATGGAAAGAAGGTGACTATGCTATTATTAATTTAATTCCAGTTAAAAACGAATTAGAAACTACATCTATTACACATTTTGAATTGTAAGTTTGTTTTTAATCTAAATTAATTATATTCAGTATAATTAAAAATTTTTGTTTACTTTTTATAAAAGTAATATATAATATAAATATAAAGAAGTTATAAATAAAGGAGATAGTTATTTATGGAAAACAAAGTTGCAACTAAAAAATGTACCAAATGTGGCAGAGTATTACCTTTAACGGAATATTATAAAGTTTATGGACGAAAAAGTAATCAATTACGAGGCGATTGCAAAGAGTGTAGAAAAGAATATTCGGCAAAATATCAAAAAGAGCATCGTGAACAAGTAAACGAATATGCAAGAAAATATAATAAACAACATCGTGAAGAAATTAATTTTAAGGCACGCAAACGTTATGTCAAAAATAAGAATAATAGAATGATTAAAGATGACAATAATAAAAATTGCGATGAATTTGATAAAGCAATGAGTAATTTTTTTGAATATTTTGGAAATTGTTGTGTTTACGATTTTGGTGCAGATAATAAAAACGAAAACGAAAATGACAACGAAAAAGACGGTTCTTTAGAAATCACAATATATGATTTATTACCAGAAACTCAAGAAAACGTTCTGTATAGATGCAAGAAATGTGATAAGCTACATTACGGTATTTCAAATAAAGTAATTGAAAATAATTTTATTTGCGAAGAATGTCAAAAAGACATTCAAAAACAAAAACAAATTAAAAGAAACAAATTCTGGAATTTTATTGCTAAATTATTCCATAAATAATGTCTCTGATTGAGGTTTGCCGGTTTTCCTAGTTGACAAAAACCGGCATTATTTTATGTCTAAAACACTTCAAAATATATTGCTATTTGTATTTTTTATGGTTTGTATATATAATATATTAAAGCCTGTTGAAAAACGCATTATGCAGCGTTTTAACAATAGTTATGAACGTATTAGTGTAAAGTTTTCACTACAAGAAACAAAAAGGATAGATATTTCTAACATAACAATTACAAGTTATAATAATGAAATTCAACAATGCGACGATACACCTAATATTATGGCTAGTAACAGACTAGTATATGAAGGTGCGGTAGCAATAAGCAGAGACTTAAAAAAGAAATATAATATAAAATATGGTGATTTAGTATATATTAAAGTGTTTGATTCATTCTTCGTAATAGAAGATACAATGAACGAACGAATTAAAAATACGATTGATGTATTTAAATTTGACAAGAAAGAAAGTTTAAAAATTAATTTTAAAAATCAAGATATTATTATTTATAAAGTAAAAAGGTGAATAAATGAAGAGAATTATTTTTGAAAGAACAACTGATGTGAAAATGCCCTGTAAGGCACATAAAACCGACGCAGGATTAGATTTTTATATTCCGAACGATATTAAATATTTATCTGAAAATGGTAAAAATATCGTTTTGCAGAATATCGACAATGAAATGAAAATTGCAATTGGCGCTCACGATTCTGTATTGATTCCTATGGGTATTAAGTCTAAATTTGAAGAAGGAAACGCATTAGTATTTTTTAATCGCAGTGGAATTGCTAGTAAAAAGCATTTGTTTAGAGGCGCTTGTATTGTTGACAGTGAATATCGAGGCACTATTTTTGTAAATCTTACAAACGTTTCTGATGAAGTACAATATTTACAACCAGGTGAAAAATTAATTCAAGCAATGTTATTACCGGTACCTGAAATTGAGGTAGTCGAAGATAAGGTCGAAAATGATACAGAACGTGGCGAAGGCGGATTTGGTTCTACAAATAATAAATGAGGAAATTATGTATTTTAGAGATAAAAAAGTAGATGGATTTTTTGTAATTCATACAAATGATGATTCTTCTTATTTAACTTATTTAATTAGACAAGAATTAAATAATAGAAATGCTATGATGGAAGATGTGCAATTTTCTACACACATTAAAGACGGAATGCTATTTAATGATGTATTAGTAATGTATACTGAAAATAATGACGTATGCTGAAAATAATCTAAATTAATTATATTGAAATAATTAAAAATTTTAGTTTACTTTTTATAAAAAGTATCATATAATATAAATATAAGGAACATAAATAAATTGCTCCTTATATTTATATATCTTTAGTTGGAGGTGTAATTATGAATGACACAAAAATTTATTTATTAGGAATTAAAAAACAATATGGAGAAGATTCAGTAACAACTGTCTTATGGGACAATTGCTATTTAGGTAGAATTACTGAAATTGGACAATATATTGAAATTAAATTAAAAGGTAGACGAAAAAATTTTATCGTAGAAAATATGAAATTGGCTATCAAATTTGTCGTAGATGATCTTAAAAGTATTCTCGCTAATCCAGCTGAAGTATATTATAAAGAGATCAAAGTTGATATGCTTGATAAAGATGCATTTGAGGAGGTAAAATAATGTCTGATGAACAATTAAAAAGTTTGGTTTCTTCTTGTTTAAAGAAAAGGCGTTATAAAACTGAGCAACTTGCACAAGAAGCTATTAATAGAATTCATAAGAAACGCAAAGTAAATTTAAGAATTTATTTTTGTCAAGAATGTTTAGGTTATCATTTGACATCAAGAGCATAGGAGATTTTATAAATGAAATTATTAATTATTCTTCGTGGAGCACCAGGTTCTGGAAAATCTTATTTTGTTAAACAAAATGACTTAGAAGACTTAACTTTATCTACGGATAAAATTAGGTTGATGTACTCTTCCATTTATACAGATAAAGATGGTAGGGATTACATTACGCAACGGTTTAATAAAAGAGTATTTGAACTTCTTTATAAAATGCTTGAAATTCGTATGCAGAACGGCGATACGACCATTATTGATGCTACGAATACCAAGCAGTCCTCTGTATCTGAATACTTACGCTTGGCTAAGATTTATTCATATACACCTATTTGTATTGACTTCTCTTCTATTTACTATGGTAAGCTATTAGAACAAAATAAATCTAGGGCTTCATATAAAGTAGTACCGGAAGAAGTTATTAAAGGTATGTGTGAAAATTTAGAAAGTTCCAAACAGTGGTTTATCAATACTTTTAATGATAATTACTATGATTACTATAAATATTACAGTAATCACGCTGGAGTAGACGCTTTAAAAGATATTGGTATAGATATGTTTTGCTACAATTTGGAAAAGAAATATCTTAATTGCCGGTATACTACAAAGTATATGGTTGTATTTTCCGATTTACACGGTAGAATTGATAAAGTAAAAGAATACTTTAAAAAATACCCATACAGCGATAGCACTGATTATTTCTTTGTTGGTGATTATCTTGATAGGGGCGACTATAATAAAGAAACTCTGGAATGGTTAATTGAAAATTGTGAGAAATTTAATTTTCATTTTTGTGAAGGTAACCACGAAAGACATCTTCGCGACTATATTTATTATGGTTTGGATAGCGTTCGCTCAAAAGAGTTTGAGAATAAAACTTATAACCAGATTAAAGATATTTCCAAAGATAAGATTAAACTATTTTTGAGCAAATTAAAAACGCATTTTTTCGTAAACATTGGATTTAAGATGTTCTTTATTAACCATGCAGGTACTACTTTTTCTAGTTGCGATTTATTTGATTCTGCCAATAATCTTATCAAAGGTGTTGGCGAATATAAAGATATTGATGAAGTTGCAACTACTTATATGAAAAACAATTCTATAGTAACTCAGATATGCGGGCATAGAAAAGCGTCTAACATTAAATTGGGCAAAACATTCTACGCGCTCAACTCTGAGGTAGAGAAAGATGAGCCATTAAATGTATTAATTTATAGTTGGTATGACAATGACATTAAGGTAGAGCAGTTTAATACACCTACAACTAAAACTAATACAGATGAAGATATTGTTGAACAGTTAAATAACAGTGATTTAATTAAAAAGAAATATCTTGATAATGGCATTGTATCATACAACTTTACAAGGGATGCTTTCTATAAACAGAAATGGAATGAACTAACCTGTAAGGCAAGAGGTTTATTCATTGATAGTGAAACTGGTAAGATTGTGGCACGTAGCTATAATAAATTTTTTAATGAAGACCAGTTAACGAAAGAGCAATTACACAAGTTTGAGCCACCCTTTGAAATTAGTTATAAAGAAAATGGGTATCTTGGGTTGCTGTCTTATAACCCTAAAACTGACGACTTCTTTATTGCTACGAAGTCCGTTGATTATGGTGATTATAAAGACTGGTTCAAACAAATTCTTGAAGATAAGAAGTATTTAACTAATGAGTTAAAACAATACTTAAAAGAGAACAATGTCACATTTGTATTTGAAGTTATTGATCCAGAACATGACAGTCATATTATTGAGTACGATGAAAAGCAAGTATGTTTATTAGATATTATTAGAAATGAATTTGAGTTTAAACCATATTCATTAGATAATTTAAGCAAAGTGTCTGAACGGTTTTCTATGAAAAGGAAAACTATACTCTATGCAGTAAATAATAAGAACATCGAAGATATTGTTGCTGAATTGAGTTGTTGCGACTATAATTTGGAAGGTTTTGTTCTTAGAGATATAAATAATAATATGCTAAAAATTAAACTTCCATATTATAAATTCTGGAAAAAAGTTCGCTCATATCTTGAAAAGGTTATCAATAACAAATTGAATATTGATGATGTTTATACCTTAAAAGAAGATGATAAAATGAAATCAGTTTTAAGATATGCTTTTGATAACTATTACAGCGATATGTCTTTAATTGATTTTAGAAAAGAATATGAAGGCGGAAAATAAATATGTTTACTAAAATTTGTTCAAAATGTAAGCAAGAAAAAGATCTAAGTGAATTTTATAGGGACAAGAGAGCAAAAAGTGGATTACATTGTCAATGTAAGCAGTGTATGAAAGAATGGTTTGTTCAACGTAGAAATGATGAAAAATTAATTAGAGTCAGAAAAAGAGCATGCCATAAATTTTATTCTAATCATAAAGACGAATACATTAAGCGTAATAAAGATAATTTTATTGATGAAAGGCGTTGCATTAATCAAAGAATCATTACAATTGTAAATATGATTAAAGAATTAAAGAAATACAACTCAAATGAATTAATTAATAAAATTAATAAAAAACAAAAAGAATTACATAGTAAAATAGACGAATTATGTGAAAAAGTTTTAGAAAAATAAATGTTTATTTTTTCTAAAAAATAGTATATAATATAAATATAAGGAAGCTATAATTAAATTAGCTTCCTATAAAACTAAATTAAAATTGGAGGTTTTACTATGGAATTTGGAGTTTATGAAGTTAAACAAATTATTAAAGGTTTTTGTAATACTATTTTAGGTGTAATTGCTTGTTCGATTCCTTTCATTTTAATGGGATTTGCAATTGGCTTAATCGAAACATATATTAAATAAGGAGAAATAAAATGCAGTTATCTAATTATCAAAGAAAGCAATGTGAAAAATTCATTGAAAATGTAGCAAAACTAATTGTTGGTTTTTATTACCTAAATACTGTTATTTATTACTCAAAATTTCATTATGAAAAAGATGAGTGTAAAAAGTATACTAAAATTCTTTCGGAAATATTTAAAAGAAATATTGTATTCGAATCTAAATTACCTACGAAGAAGTATAACGACGTTCTTGTTGGTTGTTTTAAATTACGAAATACTAAGGTAATGCTTAAAATTAGAGAATTTTTAGGATTATATTAATTATGATTACTAAAGAATTATTTAAAGAAACAATTGAAGAAATTTATAAGTTTCATCAAAAACTTAATTTAATTGATAAAGCAGGCCTCCATGGTATTTCTGATGATCTTATTGAGGTTTCATATGACGATCAATTGATTAAGCTCTTAAGCAGTGAATTTGATAATCCAGAAGAGGCCGATGAAATAATTGGTTGGTGGATTTATGAAACTGAATTTGGAAATAAAAATGCCGAAGTAATTGTTGGTAAAGGTAAAAATAAAAAGCAACTATTTTTAGATACCCCAGAGTGTCTTTATAACTTTTTAAAAGGAGAATATTAAAATGGGATGGACAGATTATATTGTTAAACGCGATGTTGATGAGTTAAAAGATTTAACGTTTGAACAAGCTAACAAAGTTGCTGAAATGTTAAATGAACGCGAAGTCACGGCAAAAATTGATGATTTAGAAGAGCGTCTATATGATAGTGAGCAGGAATATGGAAATTTAGAAGATGATTATAACAATCTTAAATCTGTGTATGATTATCTTGAAGACAAAGCAGAAGAAATTAAAGAGAATTATAGTAAACTTATGAACTTTTTTATTAATCTTGAAGCCTCTGTACTTAAGACGCGTAAACTTACCGATGATATTGAGCTTTCTAATTATTGTGATGTCATTGTAAACAAATTTAATAAATTTATGGCGGATAAATAAAATGAACATTAATCAAGAAAATAATCAAGAAAATAATAGAATCTATGCTATATATGCAATTTTAATGAATGATAGTTATACAAGTGATGTTCACGTTTGTTATGTTAATTCGAAAGAAGATGCAAAAGAAACGGTTGAACAATATAATAAATTATTAAATGAATATAAGCAAAAGTATATTAAATTAGATAACAAAAATAATGGAATTGTTCAAGAACAATTGTCTGATGAATTTGATAAAGAAAATAAATTAAGTTTTATTATGTATGATATTAGAGACTTAAAACATACTTATAAATTTGGTTATGAACCATTGCCGAAAGTAGAGGGGCGCTATAAATGGTGGTAGAAGAACAAATTAAAAAATTAAAACCAGGACAAGAACTTTGGTATAAAAATCTTTATACACTTCCAGAAAAAGTTATTGTAAAGAGTGTCGATTATCTTTATGGAGAATTAGTTATTAATCTTGAAGATTATTCATATATTTCTAAAAAAGAATATGATTCTGTATTTCTTACAAAGAAAGAATGTGAAAAAGCTTGTGAAGTAGAACTTATTGAAAAATTAAATAAACTTCGTGCAATGATGGAGAAATAAAATATGAAATACTTATTATTAATTTGGGCATTTATGATTGGATATAGTTTTAATTCGTTTACAATTCGTAGAACAAGAATGTTACCTGTTTGGAAATTAAGTGATAATATTGTATATTTTTTAGAATATATTATTTTAGCACCATTCGTAGTTTTAATTGATTTGTTTTATTGGACAGTGGCACTCTTACAAAAATGATTTTACTTATATTTTATTTCATGTTTCATATGTTTGTAGTAGTAATTTTGGTTACAATTCTGTTTATAGCTTATTTTTATTTATTATTTGGAGACTTAATAAATTATGTTAAAAAAAGAAAAATGTATTAACTTTCAAAAAGGTAATATTAATTGCGAACTTTGTATTATTAACAAGCTTTATGTCGACTTACAAAATTCTAATGCAAAGTCTTGTTTCAAGGCAAATGAATATGCCGAGGATTAAGTAAAATGATCGATATGATGTTAGCATTTGTTGCTGGATCTTTTTTACTTGGTCTATTGGGTATGATATTTACGATTTCGAACTGAAGTTGAAAGAAGGATTTTAAATGCAAAATAAACCGAATAAAGATTTAATTATTAAATGTTTGTGGTGTAATAAAGAATTTCATCCTATTGTTCCTAATCAAAAGTATTGTTGTTTTAATTGCAAAAAATTAGGTGCACAAAGACGCAGAAAAGAAAACCGTAAATTAAAAAAAGACGAGTTTATAAATTGTCTTTATTGTGGAATGAAAATTAGTAAAGATAAAAATAAGAAGTTTTGTTCAGATCAATGTTATAAATTATATAGAAATAAAAAAAGATCTGAAGAAAATTTAAAAAAGATTACGGAAAAGGCAAATATTGAACAAAAATATTGTAAAACGTGCGGAAAATTAATTAAATTTGACCCTCGTAGAGCATATAATTATAAGAATGTAAAATACTGCTCTCATAAATGCGCGGCTAATTATTATTGGAATGGTAAAGACGACAAAAAATCTTTTACAAAAAATGGCTTTACTATATCAATTCAAAAATCTGAATTCGGTACATATAATTGGATCGCTACAAAAAATAATAAAGTAATGTTAGAGTCTAGTTATTATTTTTGTGATATGAATTCGGCTTATAAAGATGCTAGAAAAGCATTTATGGGCTAACTATATGAAGGAGATTAAAACTATGTTTGTGTTTGATAAAATTTTTAAAAATAATTTTGAACAAGAACAAATTATATACGATTTAAAATTTGATAATACATTAAAACAATTTATTGTTATTAATAGAGATTTTAATAATTGTCGCGATGAAGCCATTATTTCAAGCTCATATAAATCACAATTGTTAAAAATTGCAGATTGTCTTAATAATTGGCTTCTTTCTAAATATGTTATTGTAAATAATGAACATTATTTTGTAGTAACAGGCGAATATCCTAATTTAGCAATTTCTGAAAAACTTTATATTTATAAAGATAATTATAGATATTGTTTAAAAGATATTAACGTCAATCACATCGATCTTTACGAAAATAATAGAGTATTTAAAACATACGAAGATGCGAATAATAAAGTAATTGAATTGTTACAGCAAAAAGATTTTGGCAAAACACTATCAATAGTTTGTGAGCCAGCAACGATTACATATGGTAATAGTGTAATAAGCGATAAAAAGAGTAAATTCAAAAAAGGAAAATAAATATGAGTAATCATAGCACACCATTTAAAGATTTTTTACTAACATCTGATATGACGAAGTGTAAAAATAAAAAATGTAAAGATAGACTGTCTTGTTATCGTTATATGGGAAAACCAGACAAATATTGGCAATTTTATTTTACGAAAAACGATAAATATAATAAAGAAGAATGCGAACATTTTCATCCATATTATATTTGGTATGATTTGGTTGGTAAACCATATCTTTTAAAAGATATTACAGATAATCATCTGTTGGCTATTATAATTCATCTTTATGAAAGATATGCAAGTGGCGAAACGACAATTATTGGTTACATCAAAGAATTTAGCAAAGAAGCTAGAAAAAGGAAATTAATTAGGTGAATGCATATGAATTTATTTTGGGCGATAAAACTTATATTGTAGCTGAAAATTATATAAGTCTAAATAAAATAATAGAAGAAATTAATTATACTAAAATTGAAGGATTCTGGTTTAAAGTTTATGACAATATAAACGTTTTTATTCCTATTTACAAGTTACATAAAATTTAGTAAAATTTTAGTATGATATAAATATACAAAAGGAGGCAGTATGCAATTCGACAATATAAATAAACTTAGTTGTTGCTATTATCTTGAAGTTGTAAAATCATTTGTTGATGAGTTAAAACAATCTAATTCGGGTAATTATAAAAAAGATGTACTCTATAAGTGGCTATCTGGAAAAGATTTTATTACTGAAACACTTGTATTGCTTTTTCATTATGTTTATGATTATGATAAGCAATATTATGTATCTTCTTCTAATATCAAAAAACATTTAAATGACAAAGTAGATTTTTCTCAATATAAAGAGAAAAATCAATTCTACACACTTTGGAACTTACTTGACGATTTGAGTTCTAGAAAATATACTGGAAACGAGGCAATTTATAAATGTATTGCTTTTATGAATATGCATGAAAAACAGTATAAAGATCTTATTTTAGATGTTATTGATAAAGATCTTAAAATCGGCATTTCAGAAACTACAATTAATAAAATTAAGCCAAATTTAATTAAAGTATATAATGTCGCTTTAGCTAATAAATACGATTCTAAAAAACACAAACTTGATAATGGTTGGGTAATTGAACGTAAATGTGATGGATGCAGATGTAATGTTATTAAAAAAGATGGAATCGTAAAATGCTATTCGCGTCAAGGTAAAGAATTTACTACATTAAATAATTTAATTAATGAATTGAAAGACAAAATGCCAGACAATACTGTATTTGATGGCGAAATTTGTATTGTAGATAAAAATGGCAATGAAAGTTTTCAAGACATTATGAAGCTTATTAAGCGCAAAGATTATACTATTGAAAATCCAATGTTACTTTGTTTTGATATGTTAACACTTGAAGAATTTGAAGACGGAAAAGGAACAACGAAATACACTGATAGAGTAACAAAGCTTAAAGATTGGTATAAACAATATAAAGTACTCAAAACAATGTCTATTCTTAATTATGAGCGATTTAACCAAGAAGTATTAAAGAATTGGGAAGACAAAGTAAAAGAATATAATTGGGAAGGCTTAATGTTTCGCAAAGACATTGGATATGAAAATGGGCGAACAAATAATCTTTTAAAATATAAAAAATTTCAAGATGCTGAATATATTGTTAAAGGAATAGAAAAAGGAGTTATACAGGAAATTGTAAATGGTGTAGCTACGAAAATTGAAGCAGTTGGAAGTCTTATTATTGAACATAAAGGAAATCAAGTAAATGTCGGAACTGGACTTTCGCTTGAACAAAGAAAAAGATGGTTTGAGCATCCTGAAGAAATTATGGGAAAACAGATTGCTGTAAAGTTTTTCGAGGAGATGCAAGATCAAAATGGAAATTGGTCGCTTAGATTTCCTGTATTAAAATATATTTATAATGAAAAGAGGGATATTTAAAATGAACGTAATGAATAAAAAGATTTGGTTTATTGCTGATTTTCACTTTGGACATAATAATGTAATTAAATATTGTAATCGTCCGTTTAAAACTACTACTGAAATGAATACAGCTATGATTAAGAATTTTAACAAAGTTGTAGGTAAAAATGATGTTGTATATATTCTTGGCGATGTTTCTTGGTTGAATACGCAGTCTACTAAGCAAATTATTAAATCACTAAATGGTTTTAAGTTCTTAGTTAAAGGAAATCATGATCGTAAAGGAAATCAATATTATAGAAATATGGGATTTGTAGAAGTATATGATCACCCTATTATTTTAGATGATAGAATTGCCTTGTCACATAGCCCTTTATATACGAATTATCTTAATATCCACGGGCATACACATAATGTGAAAGAAAACAAGAAAGGAACTAATAGTTTTTGTGTTAGTGTAGAAATGATCAATTATACGCCAATTAGTTTACAAGAGATTGTGGAACAGAATAAAGTAGAACAGTGTGATGTAGCTTATGATAATGATGCGAGTGTCACATATTGGTGAAATTATTTCTAACTACTTTTAATTACAAGTATTTTAAAAAATTATTTGAACACGATTTTAAGAGGAGATTATTAAATGGTTATTTTAACTAATGAAAATTATAAAGATGAAGTACTAAATTATAAAGGAAAAGTTATTATTGATTTTTGGGCAACTTGGTGTGGACCTTGTAAAATGGCCAAGCCAATGTTTGAAGCTAAAGAAAAAGAAGCTGATAATATTAAATTTTGCGAAGCTAATATCGATGAAGCTACAGATTTTGCCAATAAAATGAAAATTTCTAATATGCCGACATTTGTAATGTTCGAAGATGGTAAAGAAATTTGGCGTGGTGGAATTAATAAACTACAAGAAATTAAATAAAAATAATCTAAATTAATTATATAAAATATAATTAAAAATTTTAGTTTATTTTTTCTAAAAAATAGTATATAATATAAATATAAGGAAGCTATAAATAAATTAGCTTCCTATAAAATTCAAATAAATAGAGGTAAAAATGAATATTTATATTTGTATTTTAATTTCACTTTATACATTAGGGCTCGGATTTTTAATTGGAGAGTATTATGCAGATTGCGAGGAACAATATAACCGCTACTGTGGCATATTATATGAAAAATACTTAAAAGTAATATTTAGTCCATTTATAGCTATTGTCTATATATTTGTTTGGATTAAAAGAGTTTTCTTTGGATTTAAATAATTAAATTTGAGAGGATAAATAAAATGGACACTAAATTTGAAGAATTAAAAGGAAAGACAATTACCAAAATTGAAGGAATGGAGAAGGGCTCTATTTATATAGAATTTTTCTGCTCAGATGGAACTAAATATGTAATGGACCACGAGCAAGATTGTTGTGAAAGCGTTTATGTTGAAGATGTTTGCGGTGACGTGGAAGATTTATTAAATAGCCCTATTCTGTCAGCAGAAGAAGTGCAAAATGCAGACGGACCTGCACTTAATGAATATGAAGATAGTTGGACTTGGACTTTCTACAAAATTGCAACAATAAAGGGAACCGTTACCTTGCGATGGTATGGTGCTTCAAATGGTTATTATTCTGAAGAAGTAGATTTTCATAAAGAGATTACTGAACGCCCTGTTGGAAAGGACCACGACACAAATAAGTTAAACCCGTGCCCATTTTGTAAATCTAAGGAAATTTATAGCACTCGGAAAGATGATTTCACAATCGTAGCACAATGCATAGATTGCGGAGCAAGTGGCCCTTATGCGTTAAATGAAGAAGAAGCCATAAATGCGTGGAACAAAAGGAGTTGATTATATGAAAAATTACCATTTCCACAAATGTATATATGAAGGCAAATTAAGAAAAGACCCATTAAAACAAGAAAAATGGGACCCGCTGATGATTGGATATTCAGTTATTGCATTATTAGCAATTGTATTGGTTATTATTGTGGCAATTATTTTTTAATTTTTGGAATAAGAGAAAATAGCTATGGCAGAGTTAAAACCGTGTAAGTGCGGAAATAACAAACCAGAGTATTTTGTAAGGCCGGTAAAATACTCTTCAAATCCAGAACATATTTATGTTTGTAAAAAATGTGGGCATTTTGGGTTTGGATATACAGAGGAAGAAGCAGTTGAGGTTTGGAATAGGAGGAAATAATATATTGGATTGTTGCTATTTGTATAAGTTTACAACTTCTTATGATTACTATTTTGCTTGATTCTATAAATAGAAAATTATAATGTGGGAAATATTTATGAAAATTAAAATATATAATTCATTGTTTTTAACTCTTTTAACACTCTTATTTATAACATTAAAATTGTTAAAGGTAATAAATTGGTCTTGGTTTTGGGTATTGTGTCCATTATGGGCCAATTTCTTATTAGTAATTCTTGTAAGCATTGTTGTTTATTATATTTGTTATAAATAAATAGGAGGAAAAGAATATGGCAACTACTGGAATGGCCGAAAGGCTTAAAGATTGCAACTTCAATTTAAAGAAATATCTTATAGAAGATATGTCAAGAAGTTTTGGTATGTTAGTTACTTTAAGAGATGATAGTTGGGAACTAACAGAAGAACAGATTTTTAAAATCCTTGAAGATTCTGTTAAGCAACGTTTACCTATACCTGATGAGACTCAACTTTCAGAGGTTGAGTATAAAAAACATTTAGAGAAAGAGTACCAGTCTAGCAGAGACTTCTATAAAGAAAAATTAACAAATGCTATTAAAACTCTTGAAAAAGTTAAAGAAGTTAAAAAAGTTTTACAAGAAAAATCTAAATTAACAACTAATGAGATAGTAAAAAATGCTATTTCTGAAACTTTACACCAAATCAAGGTTATTGAAGAAGACCAGAACTTTTCTATTGATATTGCTAAAGAAGTGTTAAGTAAATCTTTTGAAACTTTTGAACGAGAACGTAAAAAAGACTTAAATTATAAGAAAGAGTTCTATAAAGAGTGCAATGAGAAAGAGTACAAGCTTAGTAAAGAAAGACTAGAAGCATATAAAGAATATGTCAAAGAAGTAAAGAGGTTATTCCATGATAATTGAAATAGATGGCCAGAAATTTGAACCGAAAAACCACAAATACATCATTATCCATCTAAGTGATTTTGATAAGAAAAATTTGAAAAATATGCCAGAAGAAAATACTTGCTATGGGTATTTCAATGATAAGGCATACTCTGAGGAAGAAGCAAGACAAATGATGAAGGACTTAGAAAAGTTTGCTAGGATGAAATAGATATGATTAGGAAACTATTTTCTTTGTTTTGGGCTCTGTTCACAACCAAAGGTTTTAATTATAATTGGACTAATCTTTGGTGGTACCTAACAAAAGGATGTTACTGGACTGTTCAATGCGAACGTTTGGACGTAATAGTTTATACCAGAAGTATGCAAAGCAAAAAAGATGCCATAGAAACATGGAATAAATGAATGGAGGATAGCAATGTCAGTAAAAATTGAAATGGATATGCCAGTTGGATGTGTCTCTTGTTTACTATCTTGTTGGAATAGCGAGCGCAAATTTGTGTGCACTGCGACAGTAAGAGATGAAAAGCACAGAGAAATTTCTGCTAGAAACTATGCTACAAAACCTAAGTGGTGTCCGTTGAAACAGTGTAATGACTGAGTTATAGAGGAATATATGAATAAAAAAGTAATTAGAATACTACAAAATATTATTGATTTGAATCCAAACAAACCTGTGTATGTTGTTTGCAACGATTATGTACGTGAAGAAGGTGGTGTATGCCCTGCTGAATTTTGTAGTATATATAATACTCCTAGAATTTATGGTTAAAACATAAAAGAAGGTATAAAAGAATGGCCTAATTATGTAGCTATTATCTACTATAAAGATGGAAGAAAAGAAAGAATTGAAAACTTAGACTAAAGGAAATTATACAAATGCTTATAATTAAATTAACTCCGCTTAAATGTCTCAGTAAAAAACTTAAGTTATATACTCTATCAGTTCCTTTATTTGTTGATGCTTTAGATTGTAAACTTGAGAGAGTTAATATAACTCTTAAATGCAATGTATATTCTAACTGTCTTAATACAAAGCTAGACATTGATATTGATGACTATGAGGTTAGCTTATTTAATGGAAAGTTGGTAATGGAAGATGTAGATACTATACTAAGACTAATAAAAGATGCTAAAAATAAACAAAATAAATAGAAATGTAATAAAGACATTTAAACATGAAAACTATAAGTATAATTGTAGGAAGTGCAACGGTGAGGGGAAATTAGTACTATATCCACAAAAGCGTGTTGTTAAAAACTGTCCATGCTATACAGGATATTATCCGGATATAACAATTGAAGCTAATAGCGTACAGATGTGGTGTTTTTATTACATTGAGGGCTTCTTTAACAGTAAAAAGCAAGCACAAGAGTTAGCTGACAAGTTAAACGGAATACATAATTAAGGAATACATACCATGAGTGAAAGAAAACTAGCAACAATTCAAGAAATTGAAATTATTAACCCTATTGTTGGGAAAGATAGAATTGGTTTGGCAACGATGAAAGGTCTCGGGTGGCATGTTATTGTAAACAAAGAAGACATCCATGTTGGGGATAAAGTTGTTTATTTTGAGATTGATAGTATTTTAGATAGTTCAAATCCTAAGTTTGAGTTTATGGCTAAGCGTCGTTTTCGCGTAAAAACTATGAAAATGGCAGGTGTTTTTAGTCAAGGACTATGTGTACCAGTTAAAGAATTAGATATGCAAAACAAGAAAGTAGGAGATGATGTAACAGAATTGCTTAAGATTACAAAGTACGACCCTGAAGCGCAACAAGAAAGACAATTTGCCAGAGTTGAGAAACATAACAAGTTTGTTAAGTTTATGCTTCGTTTTAAGCTATTTCGTTTTATTTACTATTGGGATAGACCAGGTGTTAGAACTTTTCCTACTTCTTGGGTAAGTAAGACTGATGAAGAAAGGATTCAAGTTAAACCTTATGTTACGAGTATGTATGAAAATGAATATATCGATTGTAGTGAAAAGATTGATGGTCAATCTGCTACTTATCTATTAAAACCTTGCAAAAGTCCTTGGCAAAAATGGGATTTTCAAGTATGTAGTAGAAATTTACAAGTAGATGAAACTGGTTCTTCAACTTATGCTTTTATTAATAAAAAGTATAATATGAAAGAAAAGTGTATTGAACTTCTTAAAAGAGTAAAAAAAAGATTACCCAAAAGTTCAATATGTTAGTATTCAAGGTGAAATTTTGGCTCCTACAGTCCAAAAGAATAAATACAAGAAAACGGAACCTGATTTCTATGTGTTTAATATTATTCTTGGTTTTGATAAACAAGAACATAAGAAATGTGGGAACAATATGGTTGTTAGATACTGCGAAGCTATTGGACTTAAAACTGTTCCAATGCTCCCAAAATTTCTTATGAAAAATCAAACCGTGGATAGTATGGTTGAACTTTCTCGTTTTAAGTCTAGTCTTATAGATATGGATGCTGAAGGGAAAGTATATCGTGTACTAGACGAAGGTGGTTTTGTAGTTGATTCTTTTAAAGTAATTAATCCGGACTTTTTGGTTAAAAATGGTGATTAACTTATGAAAGAAGAAGAATTTAAAAATCTCATTGGTAAAGATATTGTAGTTGATTACAACTTTAATGGAGAAAAACAAGTTTGGAGTCTTAAAAACTTCTCTATTAAAGAAGGTAAAATTAAACATAATAGGCTGCCAATTATTATATCTACCTTTATAAAAAATTGTACAAACCCGCATATTGGAAAACCGACGCACGGTTAATAAATATTTAGTATAAGTATAGATATAAAAATTTCACTATGAGGTTATAATATGGAAGAACTTAAAAAATGGATTGAACACAGAATATGCTATTTGCGTAAAAAGAATGCACAAGCTATAGACCTCGCTGATGATATTAATGACTCCTATTTTGATTACATAGAGGGACAAATAAGAGCACTAGGAGATGTTTTATATATGTTGGAGGGGAAATAATGAAACCGTGGGGAAGAGAATGTCATCTATTATTTGTGACTTCATGTATAGCATGTTACTATGGTACAACGTATGAGAATGCGTGCATACGGCATATACGTTGGTCTGGCTACTTATGTGGTGCCAATAAAGTTGTAAATTTCAAACAAGAAGATTATGCTGGTACAGATACAACTAAAAAAGACACAGTACGCTACGATAACTATGTGGTAGTTGAAGTAACGTACCGATTGTTTTTTGCATCTTACAAAGTAATAGGTCCTGTAAGTAAGTTCTACAAGTTTTTACCAAAAGAAGAACAAGAAGTTAGTAGAGAGCTTTGGGAAATGAAAAGCAGAAAATGAAAATAAGACAGGCCAAAAAGATAGTTAAAGCTGCTAAATGCTTTATTCAAATCAATAGGATTTGTGAATATCTAAACATCAAAAAGGTACCCTTATCAGATTTTAGATACAACCCGTATCAGCTATGTAAGGCTGTCAAAATATTTGTAAAATACAGGATTAGAAGGGATCCTACAAATGTAGTAGAAGAAGTAAAATCTTATTTGATGGATGAGTGGTCAAAATCTTTATTTGACAGCAATGGAGTATATAATGAAACTAACGCAAACAGATAGACGAACAGCTAATATGTTAACCAAAAACTTCACAACAATGAGTGAGTTTGATTCAATTATTTCTATTGTCTGTCCGGATGACGATTCTATTAAACCAATTAGTGAAAACCATCTAGTAGTGAAAATGTGGGATATTGATAAACCACTTGAAAACAAGTTTAGAAAGTATGAACCACCATCCATTGAAGATTGTGGGAATATATTGGAAGAAGTAGACGACATTATGTATGGTAAGGGAACCACAAATATAAACATTTTAATTCACTGCGATGCTGGAATTTCTAGGAGTTCAGCTATTTCTTTAGGTATACTGTGGCGTTTTTCTGGCAGCCTTTTTGATGACGAAAATATGGTTACATCATTATTTAAAAGCGAATACTATAGAGCAAGAAAAGAATATTGTGCTTCATTAGTTGATACAAATAATGGTTCTCATTTTTTAAAATGGTTTGTTGAAGGTAAAAACTTAATGCGGGGAGTAAGACCTAATCAAGCTATTTTGCGAATTTTTAGGTATATATGGACTAACTTCCCTTGGTGATTAGATATGCTAAAACTAGACGATTTTATTCCAATTTATCCAGTGCCTATTGAACTAATTCAATTACATAGCACAAAAGATATAATTTTCTATGATTCTTTATATACTTGGAATAGAATATATATGATAAGAAATAATTTTGAAAAAAATTATTATCTATGTAAACATAGATGCCCACAATGCTGGAGCAGTATATTTAGAAAAGATAGAGACATGAATACTAGATTCTATTGTGAAAGGTGTGATTATGCGGTTGAAGCATGGGACAAAATAGTGTTTAAAGATAAAGTGGATAATTAATATGTATTGGACTACAAAAGATGGTAGAAAACTAAAAATTTCAGAAATGAAAACAAGTCATATTCTAAATTGCATTAGAATGATGGATAGACAAATGTGTGCTGCAATAAACAGAGCTGCTAATAGAAATGACGAGTGCTATGCAGAACCACCTATTAAATGGTTACAGCAATATGAAGCATTAGCCAATGAGTATAATAGAAGGCTTTCTAGTGAAGAGAATAACAAATAAAAATACTTTTATATGGAAATTATTATGAATGATAAAGAAATTACAAAAGCAATATATGATTGTTTAGATAAATATTTTAACCAACAAAGACAATACGCTTGTATTAGAGAATTACGTTGTGGAACTGGATATTCTGGGTTAAATATGCGAAGAATAGATTATTTAACAATATCTACGAACGCCGGAAATGAAACTACGCTATTTGAAGTAAAAGCTAGTAGAGCAGATTTTTTAAAAGATATTAAAGATGTTGAAAAACAAAAACAAGCAAGATGTTTTGCTTCAAGATTTTATTATGTTGCTCCAAAAGATTCAATTAAAAAAGAAGAGGTTCCTGTATGGGCTGGATTAATTGAATATATACATGATGAAATTACGCCAACATTTCAATGGACATTAAATGCACAATCATTAGATCACTTAGGTCCTACTTGGGGATTAGTAGCAGCAGTAATTAGAAATAAACAAAACAGCGATATTAGTAAATTAGTGGCAGATGAAAAAAGAAGATTAAAACAAGAAGTATATAACGAAAAAGCCAGAATTGAATATGAAGCACAAAGAATAAAACGAGCTATCAAAGATAAAATATTTTTTCTAAAAGAAAGGATTGGTAGTTTAACAGCTGATGCAGACATTATTCTTCAAAGTAAAATAAATATACTTGAAGATGTTTTAAAAAATGATATTTAATATTCAATAAAGTGGCTTGACATTTATGGAATAATTTAGTATAGTATATTTATAGATAGGGATGTATATGATTAATAAGTTATTAAAAACTAAAATATGTAAGTATCTAGTAGACGCTCTAAATGAAAAACTAACAGAGGAATTTATATACAAATACATACTGGATATGATTGAAGTTAGTTCTATTAAAGATGAGAAAACAGGCTCTACCAGAATAGATATTGAAATAAAATATATTGTTTACTGGAAATAAGTGAAGAACAGTTAAATAAAGTAATTGAGGAGGAAGTATGCCAAGCAAAGTAATCTATGTTTCAGTTCCTGTGAGCGTTGATTTGATTGAAGATATTAATCCACAAAATTTGGATAATAATCCACACATAAATTCTTTTATAGTTTTGAAACATGGATTTCCAGGTTTATCTGTAAAAGAAACGCCTGAGGAAGTCTTAAAACTGATACAAGAGGTTAACAATGACAATAAAAATTGAAATGAAAATGCCGGGAAGTTGTATGGGTTGTCCTTTGACTTATGAAAGTCATTTTGGTGGAGATTCCTGTTGCATTACAAACAGAAGGGTTCAGGGATTTATTTTTGAAAGGCCCGATTTTTGCCCATTAAAAGAGTACAAATAAAGATTTAGGAGGAATAGTATGGAAACAGAAATAACTTTTACAATTAAATGCAAAATGGAAGAAGAGTGGAAAGATGCATTTATATCTTTCCTAAAAGAAATGGAATATAACGGGAAAGTAGGACATTCTGATATATTAGGATTTTTTCAGATGGTGATGGAAGTTTTCAACCTAAATTTGAAGTAGATGTTAACTACAACCTAGTAGAAGGAAAAAGTCTTAGAAAAATGAAAGATATTAATAATAGGTCAATTCCTGAAAAATTATTTGATATTGAATAAAAGGGAAGTTAAATAGATTTAGGAGGATAAATAAAGTGGAAACAAGTGAAGAACGCTTAAATAAGGTAACAAATTTTGTATGTGATTTAATGAATAAAGAAAGATTTTATAACTGGACAGTGTTCGATGTTTTGTTGGCAGTAAAGAATTGTGCATTGAATGGGAGCACCGTCTTGCCGAAAGAAGTAAGTAAAAAATAAATATTTAACCTTGGGCACAATGGGTATAATTGTGCAAGTCTTGCCGTATTAAGTCATTGGCATCTTCTCGTGGCCTAGACGAGGGCGATTACTAGGCAATAGATTTGAAAGATTTTAGGAGGTTGTATATGAACAAATATATTTTAATAAACGACGATGATAATGACGTAGTTAGTTTTGAGAGGTATTTATGGAGGATAAAGAATGGAAGATAGTGAATTGTTTTTGAAGTTTTTTGGTGGACTTCTTGCTTTAATGCTGATTGGTGTGTTTACTTATGGAATTTTAGACAGCAGACAAAAGCACCAAGAAAGAATGTTAGCAATACAGAAATGTACTTGTATGGAGGTGCAGAAATGACATCAGGTACGAAATTTACTGTGTTTTTTATTATACTGCTTGTGTTTGGATGTATTGCTTTTGAGTGGTACAAAGAGATTTTAGATATCCAAGCAAAAAGAGCATTGGCAAACTTAAAAGATTGTCCTTGTATTGTGGAGGTACAGAAATGAACATATATTTCTGGATTCTAATTTTACTTTATGTTTTTGGGATAGGATTTTTTGTAGGCGAGTATTGTGCCGATAACGTCCCACCAGGAAGCAATACCCCGATTGAAAAAATTGTAGTTTTTCTATTGTTGCCTTCCTTGGCAGTAATTCGGTTGTATATTTGGATTAAACAAGAATTTTTTGGGAGGAAATTAAAATGAAAAAATATTTACATACACCAAAAGAAGTAATTGATGTTTTACAGGATGGAAAAATTGAAGTATTTTCTGAAAAGGAGATTAATAAATTATGATTACACCTATGCAGATGTATTGGCTGTTAAAGTTAGATGATATTATTAATATTAGTTTGGCAATGTTTGTGTTAACTCTACTTGGTTTTGTGATTTGCCTTACAGCAACTATAATGTATAAAGGCGATGAATATTATGAAGATGAGTATAAGAAATTTAGAGTCGGGCGAAACATTTTATTTTGGTTTGTATTATTTTTTGGCTCTATTGTAATGTTCGTTCCCTCAACAAAACAAATGGCTGCTATCTATATAGTTCCAGCTCTCACAAATAATGAAAGGGTGCAAAACATTGGAAATAAAACATTAGATGTTTCGGAAGATTTGTTAAAGTTAACCGAACAATATCTTCAAGCTGTATCTATTGATAAACGTTAATAGGATTTAACAGGATTTAACAGGATTTATATATGGAAAACAATAGACTTTTATTTAGAGCCGTTGTAGAGGCTGATTATTATGATAACGATGGTAATGATAAAACAGTTAAATTGTTGCTTAATAACGTAGCCGTTTATACACCAGCAACTGTTGGTATAACTGATGAAATTTTAGTTAATGCAATTAGAAATACAAACTTAAACGCCAAAGAGCGAAATTCTGTATATTCATATTTTAAAGCAAATAATGAGTGTAGTGATTCAGAGTGGTTTGTATTAGAAGCTGAAACTATTGAACAGTGTATAGGTGTAAAAGATGCAAACGGGAAATTTATTTTCGAAGGTGATATTATAAATGATCCTACATGGTGGTGGGGTCCAGGTTATATTTTTTTAAGCACGGGAAAGTGTGGTCCCTGCAGAGCAGATAATGTTGGTGAATATATTTTAAGTAAAAATATGTCTAATCCATCACAAGACGCAGTATATAATGAGTGGAATGGGGATGAAGTCACAGTTATCGGAAATATTCACGAAAATCCTGAACTATTGGAGACAAACAATGACAAGCAATAGATTTAGATTTAGGGCGTGGGATAAGTCGTTTCAAAAATATTGCGAAAACGTAATTGTTTCCACAATTAACGAAGAAATTACAGTATATGAGCGTTTGGTTAATGGAAACACATTACTTATTCCATCTGCTCACGTTGTGCTGGAACAATGTACGAGTCTGAAAGATAAAAATGGCCGGATGATTTATGAGGGGGATATTGTTAAAAGACATTCAAAATACGACGAAGAGGAGTCTTTTGTTTTATTACAAGTTGCGTGGAATAACAAAAATGGACGATATATTACCACAGATAAAAAGTACGATACGTTTACTTTTTCAATGTTTTACTATTCTTACGAAGTAGTTGGTAATATCCACGAAAACTCGGAACTATTGGAGGGTAAGTAATGTTTATAAGAGTTACAGAAATAAGAGAAGATGTAAAATTTTGTGAAGAAAGCGAATTTAAGAGTATTCAGCAATATATTAATTCTGATATGATTAAAGTAATTTACCCATCAAATAGTGTTGACGATACCAGTATTACGTTTTCAGATGATAGTATCATCTACGTAAAAGAAACTGCTGATGAAATATTAAAGCAAATTAACAAATAGCAATTAAATTTAAAGCAGACTGACAATGATTGATCTGAGTAAGTCTTAAAACTGCTCATTTATATAATCTAAATTAATTATATTGATATAATTAAAAATTACCTATTTACTTTTTCTAAAAAGTATCATATAATATAAAT
>OLHG01000010.1_pt1 | contig 138667 bp, 112 predicted proteins | sample 1605971 | NCBI WGS metagenome assembly OLHG01 (sample SAMN03283289) | human gut metagenome | biome: human-associated habitat; material: feces | host: Homo sapiens | place: Peru | collected 2012 | reverse complement strand
CTCGGCACATTCGCCCGTAAACTCGCTTCGCTCAAACAGTACGGTCTCGTGCGGCTTGCTTTGCAAGCCGTTCCCTCGCATTTCTCAGATAGCCGTTCCACTGCGGCGCGGCTATTGGAAACTTGCTCATCGGGATTTATAAAGTCGCTTGCTTGCCTTTTGACAATGGAGTACATATCAATAAATCACTGCATAAACCGCGGGCGGATAATATCCGCCCCTACACGGTTACATTATTTGTCAGTCGCTGTATTTTTGCGGGCGAACTTTGTTCGCCACTACGGTGTATCACTTGAAATGGATTGCAAAATCCCTCTTTGCCAAGTTGATAAACTTGTATTTCCACATACCTTTCGATTTGCTGTACAATCTGCGATTTTGTGCGGCAGCAATGCAATAACATAAAAACCGACCTGTGAATCATAGGCCGGTTTAACTGCTTTGCGAACTCTCACTAAAGACCGAAAATTTTACATTCCGCAAGGGGAGTGCTCCTTTTTATATATCCGATGCCGCCACGTCGTCCGCTATTCTTCTCGCTACCGACTCGGGGGAAGAATCGTTGCGGATCTCCGCGTTCGCGCAATTTGAATATATCGGGTCGCGGGTCACAAACATCCGCTCGAGAGCCTCGCGGCTCTTTGAGAGCGGTCTGCCGTCGAGCGAGAGCAGTTCGAGCGCTCTTTTCAGATAATATATGCGCCCGTTGCCCTTGAGGGCGCGGACATTTTCGGGGTTCAGCACCGCACCGCCGCCAGTTGCGATTATCAGCCCTTTTTCTTTTGCTATGCCGCGTATCGCCTGAGCTTCGAACTCTCTGAAATGCGCCTCGCCGTATTCGGAGAAAATATCGGGCACGCTCATTCCCGCCGCTTCTTCGACGAGTGAATCCGTGTCGACCGACTTTCGACCCGTGAGCCCTTCGAGCGCCGCCGCCACGGTAGTCTTGCCGCAGCCGGGCATACCGACGAGAACAATATTCTGCACATCGAGCGCGAGCGAACGGAAAACGCGCTCGATTTCTTTTTCGCCTATCTCGGCGGAGCAGAAATATTTCGCACTCTGTGCCGCCTGCGCCACAAGCATATACAGCCCGCCCGAGCAGCTTATCCCGCGCTCGAGCGCCTGCATGATAAGCTCGGTGCGCAGGGGATTGTATATCACGTCGAGCACCGCCTCGCACCGAGGAAAGCTGTCGAGCTTTACAGCCGAGCAGCCGTTATTCGGATACATTCCGACTGGCGTCGTGTTTATCAAAACCTCGCAGTCGGAGAGCTTTTCGAGATTTTCATAGTTGTATTCGTCCGAGCGGGAGACGACGGTTATCCTGTCCGCGCCGCAGTCCGCCGCCACGGCTCTTACAGTAAGCGAGGTGCCGCCGCTGCCTAAAATAACAACCTTTTTGCCCGCAAAATCAATGCCTGCGCGCGCAGCCATGGACTTGAAGCCGAAATAGTCGGTGTTAAAGCCGTGCAGTCCGTCCTGCGTTCTTATAACTGTGTTGACGCTGCCTATTTTCTGCGCCTCGGGACTGATATATGAGCAGTAGGGCATGACCGTGCGCTTATAAGGGATAGTCACGTTGAACGCGTCAAAGTCTCCGTTTTCCATAAACTCGCCGACCCTGTCTCTCGGCAGACTCACCAATTCATACGAATAGAGACCGAAGGCCTCGTGAATGAGCTTCGAGTAGCTGTGACCGAGTTTTTCGCCTATGAGTGCGCACTTCATTTCAGACCTCCGAGTAGCTGCCGAGGAATACGAACTGCTCAGGGCCTTTTGAAAGCTCGTCGAGCAGAGCGAGAACGGCAGGGGAATAGACGGACGCTTCAATATCAAAATAGAACATAAATTCAAAGTCGCTGCCGGCTATCGGGCGGCTCTCAAGCTTTGTGAGGTTGAGCCCGAGGACGGAGAACTTCGAGATGAGCGAATATAGCGCGCCGGGTCTGTGCGGCAGTGAAAGCATGAGACTTATCCTGTCCGCACCGGGGAAAATCATGGCTTTTTTGGAGATGCAGATAAAGCGCGTGAAGTTGCCGTCGGTGTTCTGCACCCGTGTATCGAGCTTCTTGAGCCCGTAGAGATTTGCGCAGTTGGCCGATGAAATCGACGCGGCGTCGTGCCTGCCGCTCTCGCGCAGCAGCTTCGCCGCGGCAGCGGTGTTGCCGCATACCGTGACTTTTGTTTCCGGGTGCGCCTTGAGAAATTCCGAGCACTGGCCTATGGCCTGCTCATGCGAGAAAATCTCTTTTATATCCGAAAGCTCCGTGCCCTGCAGCACGAGCAGTGAGTGGTCAACCTTTAGCTTTATGCTTCTGACTATGTGGAAACGGTAGTTTTTCATCAGGTCATAGACCTCGTTTACCGTGCCGTAGGTGCTGTTTTCGATAGGGAGAATGCCGTATTCGCAGAGCCCCTGCTCTACGGCGGCGAACACGCCCTCGAAATTCCTGAAATATGAGACGGACGGGGAGATAAAAAGCTTATCGCAGGCGAGCTGAGAGTATGCGCCCTCAACGCCTTGGCAGGCCACGGTGCCGTGTTTTGGGAAAATCGGCGGAGTGTTTTGAAGCGCCTCGGTTATGCTGTCGGAGACAGTTCCGCCCTTTGCGGTCAGTCTCTCCTGATAAGAGCGGCTGACATCCATGAGGGTCGAGAAAAATGTGCGGGCATAGTCCTCAAGTTCTTCTCCCGCGCCTGCCGCCGCAGCGGCGAGAATTTCACGCTCTCTGCCCTGCTGGAGCACGGGGAGATTGTTTTCCTTTTTGTATTCCGCAATATTTTTTACTGTGCTCATTCTCTTTTTAAAAAGCTCGAGCAGCTGTGCATCTGTTTTATCAAGCTCTTTTCTGTAGTCAGCGAGTTCCATTTTTGCCATCTCCGTTTGAGTTTATTTGCCGAGCACCATGTCTAAAACGGTCACTGCCGCCGCCGCTTCGACGCAGGGGACTGCGCGAACCGCGATGCACGGGTCGTGCCTGCCCCTTATTTCAAGGCGCGTTTCCTCGAGCGAGTCGAGGTCAACGCTTCTCTGCGGCAGACCGATAGACGGCGTGGGCTTGAATGCCGCCCTGAAGATTATCGGCATTCCGCTCGTGAGTCCGCCGATTATGCCGCCGTGGTTGTTGGTTACCGTTTTTACGGTGCTGTCAATGAGGCAGTAGGGGTCGTTATGGACGCTTCCCGTCATATCCGCAGCGGAAAATCCCGCGCCGAACTCTATCCCGCGAACGCCGCCAATGCCGAATATCATTGACGACATGCGGCTCTCCGCCGAGCCGAATATCGGATCGCCGAGCCCCGCACCGAGTCCCGTTACGGCGCACTCGACTATTCCGCCCACGGAGTCGAGCGACTCCTTAGCCTCGAGTATCTTCTTTATCATCTCTTCGCCCGCCGTGTCGTCTATGGTGGGGAAGAGCTTTGCTTTCAGCTTTTCAAAAATTCCGTTGTCCGGGTCGCAGGGGTCAAACGGCGTGTCGTCTATCCCCGCCGCGCGAGAGAGGTGAGCGGCGACATTTATACCCTTTCGTGCGAGTATCTGTTCGCTTATCGCGCCCGCGACGCAAAGGGGAGCGGTCAGCCTGCCCGAAAACTGCCCGCCGCCGCTTCGGTCGTTCGCGCCGCCGTATTTGACGAACGCGGGGTAGTCCGCATGGGACGGGCGGGGGACGTTCTTCATGTTTTCATAGTCCGAGGGACGGATGTTGCCGTTTTTTATTATCGCGCAGAGCGCCGCGCCCGTGGTTTTGCCGCCGAGCAGACCGCAGAGAAATTCGGGTCTGTCCTCCTCCTTGCGCGGAGTGCTCCAGGCCTTGCCGCCCATTCTGCGGCGCATGAAATTCATTATCCGCTCCTCGTCTATCGCTTCACCTGCGGGCAGTCCCTCAATGACAACGCCGACCGCGCTCGCGTGCGATTCGCCGAACACCGTGAGCTTTATGTTTTGTCCGTATTCAGATGACATCCGCCTTACCTCCCAGCTTTTTATAGTCCTCGAAGAAATCGGGATAGGATTTATTCACCGCCTGCGCGTCTCTTATGACAACGGGGCTTTCGCATATGCAAGCCGCGACTGCCGCCGCCATGACAATGCGGTGATCGTTGAAGGAATTGACCTCGCCTCCCGCAAGAGTGCCCGTGCCGTGAACGGTCAGGGAATCGGGCGTGCTTTCGGCGGAACCGCCGAGTGAAGTTATCATTTTTTCGACCGCCTCTATGCGGTCGCTCTCTTTTATTCGAAGCCGCGCGGCGTTAGTAAACACCGTGTCGCCGTGAGCCGCGCAGGCCGTCACGGCGAGAGTCGGGAAAAGATCGGGGCACTGCGAAATATCTACGGTAATGCCGAAAAGCTCGCTTTTGCAAACCGAAACCGAGCTGCCGCATTTTATATCGGCGCCGAAGGCCTTTAAAATATCCGTTAAGGCGCGGTCGCTCTGTCGGCTGTCAAGTGACAGTCCTGTTATTTCCGTCTCCCCGCCGAGTGCGCCCGCGCACAGGAAGAACGCGGCGTTTGACCAGTCGCCCTGAACGCGCGGTGAATCGGGCTCGATATATTTCTGCGGAGCTTTTATTTTATATCTGCTTGAAGTTTCTGATATATAGACGGAAAAATCTCTGAGCACATCTAAAGTCATGTCGATATATCCGACCGACTCGCGTCTGCCCTCGATTATTATTTCGCTCTCTCCGTCGAGCAGAGGCAGGGCGAAAAGCAGCCCCGATATGAACTGCGAGCTGATGTTTCCGGGCACTCTGAACACGCCCGAATGAAGCTGCCCCGATATTTCTGCTGGCAGCCTGTCGGCGGAAATTACCGCGCCGTTTTCTCTGAGCGCATCGGTGAGCGCCGACATGGGGCGCTCGGGCAGCCTGCCGCGCCCGACGAACCTTGCGTTTATTCCGAGCGCTGCGGCAACGGGGAGCAGGAAGCGCAGAGTCGTTCCGCTCTCGCCGCAGTCGAGAACGCCGCCGTCATGCAGCTCGTTAAGGCAGCGGAAAGTCGCGCGAGTGTCCTCCGAGGTGCAGAGCGATTCGGAAATTTTGCCCCCCGCAAGAGCGGTCGCCGTCATCAGCCTGTGTGCGTGCGATTTCGAGGGCGGAGCCTCAAGAGAGCCCCGCAGTTTTCCCGGTGTTATCCTGATATCCATGGCGTCCTCCGTCAGAGAGAATATATGCTTTCGAGCTCGTTCGGGTCTGTATTATATAAGATACATTCGCCTATCTTCGTCGGAAGAATAAGATTTATTCCCGCCGAGCTGCGCTTCTTGTCGCGCTGCATGACGCTTGCAAGCTCATGCGCCGAAATGTCCGTCGAGACGGGCAATCCGTTTCGTTCCAGAGTCTTTTTAACGCGCTCGGAGATATCTTCTTTGCAGACTCCGAGCTTCTGCGCCGCGAGGCAGGCGCGAACCGTGCCTATCGCCACCGCATGGCCGTGCGAGACGGCAAAATCGCTGCACCGTTCTATAGCATGGCCGAGCGTGTGACCGAGATTGAGCTTCTGACGCTCTCCGAGGTCGAACTCATCGCGCGAAACTATATCGCTTTTTATCTCTACGCAGCGGCGCACGATATTTTCTATATTGCCCTTGACGTCGCCGAACTCGAAAATTTCAAAGAGACTTTCGTCCGCGATTATTCCGTATTTTATGCTCTCTGCCGCGCCGTCCGCAAAGAGGGCGTCGCTCAGCGTATTAAAGCAGTCGGGGTCGCAGAGCACGAGCGACGGCTGGTGAAATGCCCCGGCGAGATTTTTGCCCTCCGGGAGATTGACACCCGTCTTGCCGCCCACGGAGGAATCGACCGCCGCCAGGAGAGTGGTGGGTATCTGAACGAATCGCACCCCGCGAAGATACGCGCTCGCCGCGAAGCCCGTTACGTCGCCGACTATTCCGCCGCCGAGGGCTATGAATATGTCGCTTCGCGTGAGATTTAAGCCTGCCGCAAAAGAGAGAATGTCGCCGACGGTCTTTAGGCTCTTGTGCTCCTCACCGTCCTCAAAGACGAACTTTTCGCACTCGACTCCCGCGCTTTTCAGCGAGTCGAGCGTGGTCTTTGAATACAGCCCGTCCACCGTGCGGTCGGTTATCAGCAGCGCTCTGCGCGCGCCCGTGTATTCTTTTATAAGCTCTCCGGCTCTTTTCAATATTCCGCGCTCTATGAGTATGTCATATTGCGTCGATGCCGTGACTTTTACGCTCTGCATTGCGCTCCCTCCCGTTTTATCCGCAGACGGCCTTTCTCTTTGTGCCGTCCTCGAGCAAATTCTCAAGCTCGGCTCTGTCGTTTGCCGCTATCGCGTCGCGGTATTCCTTCAGATTATTTATAATATTGTCTATTTCGTTTAAAAGATTGTCGCTGTTTTCAAGAAAAAGCTCGCTCCACATTTTGGAGTTGAGCGACGCTACGCGCGTCATGTCCTTGTAGCTGCCCGCGCTCATGCCCGTGTGCTCGAGAGCTGTGGGACTCTTTATATATGCGCTTGCCACAACGTGCGCGAGCTGCGAGGTGTAGGCGATTATCCTGTCATGCTGCTCGGGGGAGACAACGGTTATGCTGCCGAAGCCTATCGAGAGAAACATATTTTTTATCTCGTGCAGCAGCGCGATATCCGTCCCGCCGTCCGGGGTCAGAATCATCGAGGCGTTGTTGAAAAGCATACCGAACGAGCTGTCAAAGCCCCATCTCTCTACGCCCGCCATCGGGTGTCCGCCGATGAATTCAAAGCCGTGAGCTTTTGCGAGCTCGTGGGCAGGTGTAAAGACATATCGCTTTACACCCGAGCAGTCTATAACGACCGCGCCCTTTTTGATTATATCCGCCTTGCTTCGAAGAAATTCTACGGTGGATTCGGGATAGAGCGCGAGTATTATCCTGTCGCACTGCGCGAGAATGCCGTCCGTCAGTTCCTCGTCTATAGCGCCGACAAGCTTCGCCTTCAGCATTACGCTCTCGTTTATATCAAAGCCGAAAACCTCGCTGTCCGTGTTATCCTTGAACGCCTTAGCCATTGACCCGCCTATGAGTCCGAGCCCTATAACCGCTGTTTTCATAATTATTATATCCTTTCGACAGACTGTTGGCAACCTTACATTCTATATGCGAACGGGCGTATGCTGTTGACGCCCTTGACCACATCCTCGAACGCCTCCGGGGTCAGCGACTGCGGACCGTCGCAGAGCGCGTGCTCGGGGTCGTTATGAACCTCTATGATAAGTCCGTCCGCGCCAGCGGCAGTGGCTGCAAAGGCCATGGGCTTTACAAGTCTCGAGATACCGGTGGCGTGGCTGGGGTCTACTATTATCGGCAGATGCGAGAGAGTCTTGACAGCGGGAACGGCGGAAATGTCGAGGGTGTTTCTGGTGTAGGTCTCAAAGGTCCTGATTCCGCGCTCGCAGAGTATAACATTCATGTTGCCGCCCGCCATGATGTATTCGGCGCTCATGAGCAGCTCCTGCAGGGTGTTTGCAAGTCCGCGCTTGAGAAGAATGGGCTTGTCCGTGTGTCCGAGCTGCTTTAACAGCTCGAAATTCTGCATATTGCGCGCGCCGACCTGAATTACGTCAACCTCGTCGAACAGCGGCAGCTGGGATAAGTCCATAATCTCGGTGACTATCGGCATACCTGTCAGCTTCTTAGCCTCGAGCAGGAGCTTTAGACCCTCCGCGCGAAGTCCCTGGAAGGCGTAGGGTGAGGTGCGGGGCTTGAACGCGCCGCCACGAAGCAGCGTGGCGCCGGCTTTCTTGACGGCCTGCGCAATTCCGCAGACCTGCTCCTCCGACTCGACCGAGCAGGGCCCTGCGATTATCTGGAAGTTGCCGCCGCCGATTTTAATATCCTGCTCTTTGTCTATGACAACCACAGTGTCCTCGGGGTGGAACTTTCTGTTCGCGTTCTTGTAAGGCTCCTGAATGCGCTTGACATCCTCGACAATATCGAGAGCCTTTATAAGGTCGATGTCTATGCCCGAGGTGTCGCCGACAAGTCCGAGCACGGTGTTATGCGCACCCAAGCTGCTGTGGACGGTGATACCGAGGCTTTCGAGCCAATTGACAAGATTGTCGCGCTGATCTTCGTTGAAATTTTCTCTAAGAATAACTACCATTGTTTTTTCCCTCCGGTAAAAGTTTATAAAATAAAAAATCCCCGCAGCGTTTAACTGCGGGGGAATTGCCGAATACCGTGCGCCTTATGCGCGGCTCTGTGCTGTCATTTCCCTGTCTGCGGTCAAACGCAAATAAGCCTTACCGTAAAAATAGGTAAAGCTAAAGTAAGGGAAATATTTTGCTGTCAGTTTTGCTGAAAGCTCCATAGTGATGACCTCACAAGTTGTTGTTCCTATGATAACAGCATAAAAAGCGTTTGTAAATAGAAAATCGCAAAAAAGTCACGCGAAAACGGAAGTTTGTTGAATCTCTATAAAAACATTGCGGATTTTTTCGGTCCGGACTGTAAAAAACATTTGGATTTTGTGCGGAAAATGGTATAATTATGTCAGAGAGAAACGGAGGGATACATATGAAAAACGAACTTTCTCAGATAATATCGCAGTCGCGCTCGCTCGTATTTTTCGGCGGAGCGGGTGTTTCGACGGAGAGCGGGATACCGGATTTCCGCAGCGTGGACGGACTTTACAATCAAAAATACGACTATCCGCCCGAGCAGATGCTCAGTCATACTTTTTTTGAGCGCAAGACGGAGGACTTCTATCGCTTCTACCGCGATAAGATTCTGTCCTATGCCGTTTCGGCGAAGCCGAACGCCGCGCATAAGAAGCTCGCCGAGCTGGAGGAAAAGGGCATACTCTCGGCCGTTGTGACTCAGAATATTGACGGTCTGCATCAGGCGGCGGGGAGCAAAAACGTGTTCGAGCTGCACGGAAGCGTGCTCAGAAATTATTGCACGCGCTGCGGAAAGAGCTACGGTGTTGATTATATGATAAAAAGCGAGGGCGTGCCGCATTGCTCCTGCGGCGGGATAATAAAGCCCGACGTTGTGCTATATGAGGAGGCACTCGACGACAGAACCGTGCGCGGCGCAGTCAACGCGATAGCCTCCGCCGACACGCTGATAATCGCGGGGACGAGCATGGTCGTTTACCCCGCGGCGGGGCTTGTGAATTACTTTGACGGAAAGCATCTTGTTGTGATAAATATGAGCCCGACTTCGGCGGATTCTCGCGCCGATTTGCTGATTTGCGGCAAGGTAGGCGAGGTGCTCGGAGGGGTGGAAATATGAAACCGGAATTTGAAAGCGGGCTTGAAAAGGCACTCGACGAGCTTGAAGCCGTGACCCCGCTAAAGCCGTTTAACTGCGGCAGGCTCTGCTCGGCGCGCTGCTGCTCGGGCGATGAAAATGACGGAATGGGTCTGTTTCCGGGCGAAGAAGAGCTGCTTAAAGACTGCGCGGATTTTGAAATAAAAAAATCAGAGGGCAACTTCGGCGAGTCTGTGCTTGTCTGCCGCGGCGAATGCGACAGGCGCAAAAGACCGCTCGCATGCAGGATATTCCCGCTGTTTCCGCTTGCACTCGAGAGCGAAAACGGGACGGTGATAGTGCCCGTGCCCGATCCGCGCGCGGGGATATGCCCGCTGCTTTTTGCCTCCGATAAAATCGACCGCCGATTTTACAGAGCCGTGCGCCGCGCCGGAGAATACCTCCTGCGCGACGAGGATACCCGCCGCTATCTTTTGGATCTCAGCGCCGAGCTCGGGGATATAGCAGAGCTTGCGGAGAAGCTGTGAAACAGAGTTTTTAATTGAGCTGGCGAACCCCTCAGTCTCGGCTTCGCCGAGCCAGCTCCCCTGCAGGGGAGCCAATGAAACGGAGACATTCGAATGATAAAATACAATGGTGACTTGATTTCAAGGGCAAAAGAACTGAGAAAAAATTCAACTCCGCAGGAAAACCATTTGTGGTATGACTTTTTGAGATTGTATCCGCTAAAATTTCAGCGGCAGAAGGTTATCGGTAATTATATAGTGGATTTTTATTGCAATAGCGTAAAAATAGTGATTGAGATAGACGGTTCGCAGCATTATGAAGATGACGGCAAGAAATATGACGATAGGCGTACTGAGATACTTGAAAAACGGGGGATAAAGGTGCTTCGCTTTTCGAATTATGAGATTAATCAATCTTTTCACGAGGTTTGTGAAAAGATTGATTATGAAGTAAAGCAGAGAGCTTGAAAATGCCTCTTAAAGAAAAATATTTTTCGGCCTTCACAGGCTCCCCTGCAGGGGAGCTGTCACGAAGTGACTGAGGGGTTGCCGGAAAGGCCGAGTTTTACACTCTCCTCCGGACGGGAGAATGCTTAGAATCCGAAAAATTCAACCGCCGCAAGGAAATTCCCTGCGGCGGTTTGCATACATATTATTATGTTATTTTACGCCTGCGGCTCTCTTGAGCGCGTCAACCTTGTCGGTGTGCTCCCAGGGCAGGTCTATATCGGTTCTGCCGACATGGCCGAGGGCGGCTACCTGACGGTAGATCGGGCGGAGAAGATCGAGCTCCTTTATTATAGCGGCGGGACGAAGGTCAAATACCGTGTTTGCCGCGTTCGCTATCTCGGAGTCGGGGATAACACCCGTGCCGAAGCTGTCAACAAAAACGGAGACGGGCTCGTCAACGCCAATGGCGTAGGCTATCTCGACCTCGCACTTGTCCGCAAGACCTGCGGCGACGATGTTCTTCGCCATGTATCTTGCGGCGTATGCCGCGGAGCGGTCAACCTTTGTCGGATCCTTGCCGGAGAATGCGCCGCCGCCGTGGCGTGAATATCCGCCGTAGGTGTCAACGATTATCTTTCTGCCGGTAAGGCCGCTGTCGCCGTGCGGGCCGCCGGTAACAAAGCGTCCGGTGGGGTTGATGAATATCTTCGTGTTCTCGTCCATCATATCGGCGGGGATTATCTCGCGGATAACGGCTCTTTCGATATCGCGGCGGAGCGTCTCGGTCTCGATATATGCGGCGTGCTGAGACGATATGACGACCGCTTCGATTCTCTGCGGCTTGCCGTCCTCGGAATACTCGACCGTGACCTGAGTCTTTCCGTCGGGTCTGAGGTAGGGGAGAGTGCCGTCAACGCGAACCTTGGTCAGCTGGGCGGCAAGCTTATGCGCAAGCGATATGGGCATGGGCATGAGCTCCGGGGTTTCGCGGCAGGCATAGCCGAACATCATTCCCTGGTCGCCGGCACCCTGCCTGTCAACGCCCAAAGCGATGTCGGGCGACTGCTTGTCAATGGTTGTAAGTATTGCGCAGGTGTTGCCGTCGAAGCCCTTTTCGGGGCCGTCGTAGCCTATGTCGCAGATAACCTGACGCGCTATCGAGGGAATGTCGATTTTGGCGCTTGTGGTTATCTCGCCCATTATCATGACAACGCCGGTAGTGCAGCAGCACTCGCAGGCGACTCTGCCGTTCTTATCCTCGGCGAGTATGGCGTCAAGAATCGCGTCGGAGATCTGGTCGCAGATTTTGTCGGGATGTCCGCCTGTTACGGACTCGGAAGTGAAAAAGTAGTTTGCCATGTTTAGTCCTCCTTCTGGCAATAAAAAAAGCGCTCGGCGAAACCGCTAAGCACTTCTGGGCGATGCGGAGTTCTTCCGCCGCCGGCCTTATCTTTCGGTCTGCACCGCAGGATTTAGCACCTTAAATAATTTCAGGTTGCCGGGCTTCACGGGGCCTGTTCCCTCAGCCGCTCTTAATAAGGAAATATTAAATTTCGGCTGCCATTCTACTCTATCCGACAAGTATTGTCAATAGCTTTTTGGAATTTTTAAGCTAAAAATAAATTTTTGCGGTGAAATCACAAAAGACGCGCCGATTTACCCGCGGAAAAATAAAATCAAAAAACACTTGCATTGTCGGGCACTTTATGCTAAAATATCTAAGCATTTGTTATCCGTCACACTTCGATGACGGGGTTTAATGCCGAAGCGGTATGACCGCACCACATTAAAGCGGGCGCTCCTCTTTCATCTAATTTGTTACGAACGTCTGAAAATCAACGGAGGAATATAAAATGGACGCACTCAAAGTTATTGCACAGGACTCGCTTAAAACAGGCGACGACATCCCCCAGATCAATATCGGCGACACCGTAAAGGTTTCCGTTAAGATCCGCGAGGGCGAGAGAGAAAGAATTCAGGCTTTCGAGGGAACGGTTATTGCTCGCAAGGGCTCGGGCGTTTCCGAGACTTTCACCGTACGCAGAGTTTCCTACGGCGTCGGCGTAGAGAGAGTCTTCCCGGTACATTCACCCAATGTCGCTAAGGTTGAGCTTATCAGAGGCGGTAAGGTTCGCAGAAGCAAGCTCTATTACCTCAGAGACAGAGTCGGTAAGGCCGCAAGAGTTAAGAGCCAGGTCAAATAATTGTGCGAATGAGGGTGTAACATTTATTTGTTACACCTTTTTTCACTTTAAACGGGGTTTGCAGGGCAATGCGCAGAGTCGAGGAATATTGGTTCAAATTTGAATATCCTGCCGCGCTCCCGCAGGAGACGGACGCAGCAGAGGAGACGCCGGAGCGCTGCCCAAAGCAGTGGAAAATCGTCTATGACGCGGTTGCCACGCTCGAAACGGCGGTCATTATCCTCATACTGCTGTTCTCGCTCGTGTTGAGACCTGCCGCGGTTATCGGCAACTCAATGCTTCCGAGCTTCAACAGCGGCGACAGGGTCGTGTGCCTGCCCGAAATTTCGGGCTACGGGCGCGGGGATGTTGTGATAATCTCCCACGCAACGCGCATGGACGAGTCGATAATAAAGCGCGTTATCGCAGTCGGCGGAGATACGGTGGACATAGATTTCTACAAAGGCACCGTCAGCGTCAACGGTCAGGAGCTCGTCGAGCCGTATGTCGGCACGCCGACAAATTTGAGCTACGATATGAAATTTCCCCTTACCGTTCCCGAAGGCAAGCTGTTTGTCCTCGGAGACAACAGAAACGACTCCATAGATTCGCGCTCCACCGATATCGGCCTTATCAACGAGAATAAGATTCTCGGCAAGGTGATTTTCAGGTTCTACCCGTTTAATAAGATAGGAATAATAAAAAACTGAGCCGCAAGGCTTTAGATTTGAAGGCGGACTGTTATGCAGGAAAATAATGAGCTTCAAATGAATACAGACAATGAGCTTCAAACGAATGTTGCGGAGCAGGCTCCAGTTGCGAAAAAGCCGAAGAATCCGAAGCTTATAAGCAATATCTATGATATCGTCTCCGTCATTGTGTCGGCGGTTGCGGTGATAGCTATTGTCTTTACCTTCGTTACCCGCGTGCTCGTCGTGTCGGGCGCGTCCATGAATCCGACGCTCAATAACGGCGATACCGTGGCGATAAGCTCGCTCAAGCGCTCATTTGATTACGGCGATATAGTTATCGTCGCCCAGCCCAACGCCATGCATAAGACGCTGATAAAGCGCGTTATAGCGGTCGGCGGCCAGACGGTGGATATAGACAGCGAAAAGGGTATAGTCTATGTCGACGGCAAAGCGCTCGACGAAAAATATACGCTCGAGCCTACATATTCCCGCGGCAATATAGAATTTCCCGCAACCGTGCCCGAGGGTATGCTCTTTGTCATGGGCGACAACAGAAACGACTCGACGGACAGCCGCATGAGAGTTGTCGGATTTATCGACGAGAAGTACATCATGGGCAAGGTCATCGGCAGGATAATGCCGTTCGGTCAGTGGGATGTTTACTATAATTTTCATCCGGACGAGGGCAAATAATCCTGCCCGCTTGGCAATATGCAGTTAAGACGCAGCTTCGGCTGCGTTTTTTGCTTGTAAAGATAAAGTTTTTTTGATATACTCATTTAGTAGAGTCAATTTATATACGGCGCACGGAGTACGGGCGCACACAGTCCCAAGGAGGGAGAATTTTGGAAAACGGAGATCTTTATGTCCAGTGGTTTCCGGGTCATATGGCTCGAACGCGCAGACAGATAAAAGAGAGTCTGCCGCTCGTTGATGCGGTGGTCGAGATAGTTGACGCGCGCGTGCCCGTGAGCAGCCGAAACCCCGAGCTGCCGGAGCTTATAGGACAAAAGCCGCTCATGGTCATTCTCAATAAGTGCGACCTCGCCGACGAAAACGCGACGCGCCGCAGGATATCCGAGCTCGGCAAGCAGGCCGTGACGGCTATTGCCGTTGATTGCCGTTCGGGCAAGGGCTTAAACGCCTTTGCGCCGACCGTCCGCCGTATGCTCGCCGATAAAATCGAGGCGAACGCTCAAAAGGGCATGGCGGGCAAGCCGCTTCGTCTGATGGTAGTGGGTATACCCAACACGGGAAAGTCCTCGTTTATCAACCGCATGGCGGGCAAGAACAAGGCAAAGGTTGCGGACAAGCCCGGAGTCACGCGCCAAAATCAGTGGTTCGGCATAGGAAACGGCATCGAGCTGCTCGACACGCCCGGTGTGCTCTGGCCGAAGTTCGACGACCCGGACGTGGGTCTGCGCCTCGCGTTTATCGGCTCGGTCAAGGATACCATACTCGACATCGAGCTTATCGCGGCGCGGTTTTTAACGATAATGAACGAAAACTATCCCGAGCGGATAAAGGAGCGGTATAAATTAGAATTTTCGCCGGAGAGCGAGGAATTTGAACGCCTTGAAATGCTTGCGAGAAAGCGCGGTATGCTGATAAGCGGCGGCGAGCCGGATACGGAGCGCGCGGCGGTCATGCTCCTCGACGAGTACCGCGCGGGCAAATTGGGCAGAATAACGCTCGACTGATTATATAAAAAGAGAGGGATATCATGAAAAAGAAATCAATTCTCAGAGTAACAGCTCTTATTGCGGCGCTGCTCATGCTCTGCGCCTGTCAAAAGGCGGTGCCCGCCGGCGGAGAGGCGGAAAACACCTCCGAAAGCGCAACTGCGGACTCCCGCGAGCCTGTCAGCGTGAACATTCTCGCCGTGGGCGACAATCTCATTCACGGCGTAATATACAATCAGGCGCACGCCCGCTCGACAACAGGCGGCTATGATTTTACATATGCCTATAAAAATATCGCCTCCACCGTCGCAAGCGCCGATATAAGCATAATCAATCAGGAGACTATAATCGACCCCGAGAAGGCTCCGAGCACCTATCCCTGCTTCAACTCTCCGACGGAGCTCGGCGACGAGATGGTGAAGATAGGCTTCGATGTTTTTAATATCGCGAACAACCACTCGCTCGATAAGGGCGAGAGCGGGCTGAGAAACGCCATAAAGTTCTGGAAAAGCAAAAATGCTGTTTTCTGCGGGGCTTATCTCGACGAAGAGGACTACAAAACAATTCCGACTAACACCGTCAAGGGTATAAAGTTCGCCTATGTCGGACTTACGGAGCCCACCAACGGCTTGAGCCTGCCCGAGGGCAGCGAGACGATACTTATGCTTGGCGCGGATGAGGACAGAATAGAGAAGCGCGTCAAGGCGGCGTCCGAGATAAGCGATATGACTATAGTCAATGTCCATTGGGGCGAGGAGTATACCCATACGCCGACGGAGCGCCAGCGTGAATTGGCTCAAAAGCTCGCCGATTGGGGCGCGGATATAATTGTAGGCACGCATCCTCATGTCATTCAGCCCGTCGAATATGTGACCGCCGCGGACGGCAGAAAAGTGCTCGTCATCTACTCGCTCGGCAACTTTATTTCCGCGCAGGACAGAGGACCGAGAATGCTCGGCGGCATGATGCACATAACCGTCACCAAGGACTATCAAAAGAACACGACCGAGGTGACTGAGGCGAGGTTCACGGGCACGGTCACTCACTATGACTCGGGATTTTCCAATGTTCGCGTTTATAACCTTGCCGATTATACCGACGCGCTTGCGTCGCGCCACGGAGTGCGCTCGACAACGCCGTCTTTCAGTCTCGATTATCTCAACTCGCTGCTGCGCGATGTTGTAAGCGAAGAATTTTTGGAGGGCTGAAATGGCTGAAGAAATCGACCGCTATTATTATGAAAGAACCGCTGCGGAGCACGGATTTATGTGTGTCTGCGGAATAGACGAGGCGGGGCGCGGACCTCTTGCGGGTCCCGTCTTTGCCGCCGCCGTGATACTGCCCGGGGACTATGTTATAGAGGGCTTGAACGACTCGAAAAAGCTCAGCGAGAAAAAGCGCGATATGCTCTTTGACGAGATAAAGGAGCACGCCGTTTATGCCGTCGCGAGCGCGAGCGTTGAAGAAATCGACGAGATGAATATCCTCAATGCGACCTTTCTTGCCATGCGCCGCGCCTTCGATGCTCTGCCCGAGCGTCCGCAGGCGGCGTTTGTGGACGGAAACCGCCTGCCGGGTCTGCCGGTGCCGTCGAAGGCCATTATCAAAGGCGACTCCTTGAGCGCGTCGATAGCCGCCGCCTCGATAATGGCGAAGGTCAGCAGGGACAGATATATGCTTTCTCTTGATGAGCAATATCCCGAATACTGCTTCAAAAAGCACAAGGGCTACGGCACAAAGCTGCACTACGAAAAGATACGTGAGTTCGGCATATCGCCCGTGCACAGAAAGACATTTCTCAAAAAGCTGCCGGAGGGGTGGTAATATGCTCAGCGAAAAGGAAAAGCCCGGTCTATGGGGCGAGATATACGCGGCGCGCTTCATGCGCGAGAACGGCTATGAGATAATAACCGCAAACTACCGCTGCCGTCTGGGCGAGATAGATATAATCGCAAAAAAGGACGGCTTTTTGGTGTTCACCGAGGTCAAGACCCGCTCCTTGGGCGCTATAGCTCCGGGGCGCGAGGCGGTCGGAGACGCAAAGCAGGAGAGAATAATCGAGACCGCTTCGATTTTTATGCAGAAAAACAGCTATGACCTCCAGCCGCGCTTTGATGTGGCGGAGGTCACGGTAGGCAAGAAAAATGAGCCGATTTCGTGCGAATATATAGAAAATGCGTTTGACAGCAGCTTCTGAGTAATATTCGCTTCGGTCGGCAATATTATTTTATGGGTGATTTTATGGATTTTTTTGATTTGCACTGCGATACTCTTACTGAGTGCATGGACGACGGAGACAGCCTTTTAAAGAATGAGCGCGACATCGATTTTGAGCGCGGAAGCATCTTCGGACGCTGGAATCAGGTGTTCGCCGTCTTTGTCCCCGACAGCATGGACGATTCGCTCGTCGAGGGGTATTTCGACTCGGCGTGTAATTTCTATTTTGACGAGCTCAAAAAGAAAGGCGACGTTTTCCCGATACTCTCTTCCGAGGACGTGCGCGGACATTCGCGCGGCGTTATGCTCGCCATGGAGAGCTCGCGCGGAGTCGGCAGCCTCGAGCGCCTCGAAAAGCTCTATGAGCGCGGACTGCGGCTCATAACCCTCACGTGGAATCACAAAAACCGAGCCGCGGGCGGCTGCGACGAGGGCGGCGGTCTTACCGATTGGGGCAGGGAGCTTGTCTCAAAAATGGAGAAGTTGGGCATAGTCACCGACGTGTCGCATTTGAGCGACAGGAGCTTCTATGACCTGTGCGAATTCAGCGACGCGCCGTTTATCGCAAGCCATTCGGACGCGCGCGCCGTTCATAACGAGGTGCGCTCGCTGACCGACGAGCAGATAAAAATTATCATTGAGCGCGGCGGACTGATAGGACTCAATTTCTATGACCGCTTCCTCGGCGGAAACGGCGGCAGAGAGGAGCTCCTGCGCCATACGGAGCATATGCTCTCGCTGGGCGCCGAGGACGTTATCAGCATAGGCTCGGACTATGACGGCTGCAGAATAAAGCCGGAGCTTCGCGGAATAGAGAAGATACCGAGCATCTGCGTCTATCTCGAGGAGCACGGAATACCCGAGGAGATATGCAAAAAAATATTTTTTGAAAACGCCGCGCACTTCTTCGAAAGGGTTTTACAACCAAAGCGCGTTATGCTATAATAAAATGTAATCTAACGCGAAGGATGGTCTCTATGAGATACACAAGTACAAGAGATAAAAATGTTGGCGTCACCTCCGCTTGGGCGATAGCGCAGGGCATCTCCGCGGACGGCGGACTCTTTGTCCCCGTCGAGATACCGAAGCTGAGCCTTGAGGATATTGCCGCCATGGCCGATATGTCATATGTCGAGCGCGCAAAGCGCGTACTCGCTCTGTATCTTACCGATTTCACCCCCGAGGAGCTCGCCTACTGCGTCGAGGGCGCATACGGCGACAACAAGTTTTCCTCCGAGGATATAGCACCTATACACGAACTCAGAGCGGGCGAGGAGATACTCGAGCTCTGGCGCGGTCCCACCTGCGCTTTTAAAGATATGGCGCTTCAAATGCTCCCGAGGCTCATGACAGTCTCCGTCAGGAAAACCGTCGGCACGCGCGAAACCGTCATTCTTGTCGCCACCTCGGGCGACACGGGCAAGGCGGCTCTCGAAGGCTTCAAGGATGTTGAGGGCACGAAAATCCTCGTTTTCTATCCCGATGAGGGCGTCAGCCCCATGCAGAAGCTTCAGATGACCACGCAGGAGGGCGGCAATGTCTCCGTCTGCGCGATAAAGGGCAACTTCGACGATGCACAGACCGGAGTCAAGACGATATTCACCGACAAAGAGATAGGCAAAAAGCTCGCCGAGCACGGCATGGCTTTTTCGTCCGCGAACTCCATTAATTGGGGTCGCCTCGTGCCGCAGATAGTCTATTATTTTTCCGCTTACTGCGATATGCTCAAGCAGGGCAAAATATCGGCGGGCGACAGGATAAACTTCGTCGTCCCGACGGGAAATTTCGGCAACATCCTCGCCGCCTACTATGCGCGCGAGATGGGTCTGCCGGTCGGCCGACTTATCTGCGCTTCGAATAAAAACCGCGTGCTCACCGACTTCTTCGAGAGCGGCGTTTACGATGTCAACCGCAGCTTCTATACCACCTCGTCGCCGTCTATGGATATCCTCATTTCGAGCAACCTCGAGCGCCTGCTGTTCATTGCGAGCGGATATTCCGATGAGTTCGTGCGCGAGATGATGGACGACCTGAAGAAAAAAGGCAGGTACACTATGCCCGAAAACGTCATGAGCGCGATAAACTCCGTTTTCTGCGCCGGCTGCTGCGACGACGAGGGCACGAAAGAAACAATAAGAGAGACGTTTGAAAACTACGGCTATCTGTGCGACACGCATACGGCCGTGGGCGTCAACGTCTATGAAAAATACGAAAAAGAGACGGGGGACAAAACTCCCGCCGTTATCGACTCGACCGCAAATCCGTTCAAGTTCAGCCGCAGCGTGCTTGACGCGGTTATGCCCGGCGCGTCCGAGGGACTGGACGAGTTTGCCACTGTGAGCGAGCTTGCCCGCGTCACAAAGACAAGCTGCCCCCCGCAGCTCGCCGACCTCAGGGATAAGCCCGTGAGATTCAGGGATGTCTGCGACAGGGACAGCATGGAGAAGGCTGTTTTCAGGCTGCTCGGCATATAATGCGGGGCGTTCCCCGCGTCAGCAGCCGCAGTGCTTCTTTGAGTTGTCAAGCTCAAAGGTAGCGCACAGCGTGTCCTGGCACGAGCAGGCGCTCGTGTTGCCTATTTCGATGTGACCCGCGGTGCACTTGTGGTCGTCCGCGTGGTGGACGCAGTTGCAGGCGTTGCAGCGAATGTCCTTGATGACCTTATCCATTTCAGTTTACCTCCGAATGTTTTTGCGGCTTATGCCGCTGAAAATATTTTGCCCTGATTAAGGTCCGATTATTAAAAAGAAAAGGAGAGCACGATGTCACTTTTTGCAATTGCGGATACGCATCTTTCCCTGTCCGCGGACAAGCCTATGGATATTTTCAACGGCTGGAGCGACTATGTGCAGCGCCTCCAAAAAAATTGGCGGGCCGTTGTGACGGACGGCGACACCGTGGTTATCCCCGGCGATGTGTCGTGGGCGATGTCGCTTGAGGGCGCGGAGAAGGATTTTGCCTTTCTCGAGTCGCTCCCCGGCAGAAAGATACTCATGAAGGGCAACCACGACTACTGGTGGAACACCGCCAGAAAAATGGAAAATTTTTTCAGGGAAAAAGGCTTTGAGACTATTGACATAGTGCATAACAGCGCAAAGCTTGTGGGGAATATTTCGGTCTGCGGCACTCGCGGCTGGTTCTTCGACGCGGAGGAGGACGCGGACAAAAAGGTTCTCCTGCGCGAGGCGGGACGGCTTCGCACTTCGATAGAAAAAGGCATGGCGCTCGGCGGCGAGCCGGTGGTGTTTCTCCACTATCCGCCGATAACGCAGGACAGGATATGTCCCGAAATATATGATGTCCTCGTCGGGTATAAAATAAAGCGCTGCTTCTATGGGCATCTGCATTCATTTGCGACGAAATGCGCCTTTGAGGGCGAGCGCGACGGGATAAATTTTTCCCTGATATCCGGCGATTACCTCGAATTTTTGCCCAAGCTTATCGAAAAACAGCCGTAATTTTCGACGGAAAGTCGATTTTCCGACGGAATCGGAGAAAAAATACCTGTTTTGGCAGAAAATCTGAAAAATAGTGTAGAAATTTTAATATATCTCTGCTATAATCTTAGAGTTACCTGTATAATGGGAGGAAAAACGAATGAGTTTAAAATCATCAAACAAAACAGACACCAACGTTTATACGCTGGAAATCGAGATCGGCGCAGAGCCCTTTAAGGCCGCTGTCCTCAAGGCCTATAACAAGGCCAAGGGTCAGATAGCGCTCCCCGGTTTCCGCAAGGGCAAGGCTCCCCTCAACGTTATCGAGAGATTCTACGGCAAGGACGTCTTCTATGAGGATGCACTTGAGATAGCTTTCCCCGAGGCTGTTTCCGAGGCTTATAAGGAAGCGGGCATCGAGCCTGTTGACAGCCCGAAGGATGTCAATGTTAAGTCGATCGGCGAAGACGGCGTTCTCTTCGAGATGAAGGTTACCGTTAAGCCCGATGATATCAAGGTAAAGGCATACAAGGGTCTTGAGGCCGAGAAGGCCGAAGCGAGCGTCACTCCCGAGGAGGTCGATGCACGCATCGATGCTATGAGAGAGCGCAACGCGAGAACCATCACCGTTGAGGACCGTGCCGCCGCCAAGGGCGACATAGCGGTTATCGACTTCGAGGGCTTCGTCGACGGCAAGGCTTTTGAGGGCGGCAAGGGCTCCGACTACGAGCTTGAGCTCGGTTCGGGTCAGTTTATCCCCGGCTTTGAGGATCAGGTTATCGGTCACAACGCGGGCGAGAGCTTCGACGTCAACGTCAAGTTCCCCGAGGAGTACACCCCCGAGCTCGCCGGCAAGGATGCAACATTTAAGGTCACTCTCCACGAGATAAAGATGAAGGAGCTCCCCGAGCTCGACGATGAGTTCGCAAAGGATCTCGATTACGATAATGTCGATGAGCTCAAGAAGGGCGTCGAGGCCGATATGCTCGAGCACAGACAGTCCGATGCCGATAAGGAGTTCGAGGCAAAGCTCATGGAAGAGCTTGTTGCCAATGTCGAGGCTGAGATTCCCGAGGTCATGTTCGACACTCAGAAAGAGGAGAACATCAACAACTTCGCCCAGAGACTCGCTCAGCAGGGTATAGATGTTGACACCTATCTGTCCTACATGGGCACCGATAAGGACGCTTTCGAGAGCTCCATGCGCGAGCAGGCTGTCTCTCAGGTCAAGCTCGGTCTTGCTCTTGACAAGATAGCGGAGCTCGAGAAGATCGAAGTCGGCGCCGAGGATATCGAGGAGGAGTTCAAGAAGCTCGCCGAGATGTACAATATGGAAGTCGAGAAGATTAAGAGCCTCATAGCAGAGGATCTGCTCAAGGAAGACCTGCTCAAGGAGAAGGTAGTCAAGTTCGTCGTTGACAGCGCAAAGGCTCTCAAGCCCGGAAAGAAGCCCGCAGCGAAGAAGGCTCCGGCTAAGAAGACCGCCGCAAAGAAAGCCGACGACGCAGAGGGCGAGAAGAAGCCCGCGGCAAAGAAGGCTCCGGCTAAGAAGGCTGCCGCCAAGAAGGACGAGGGCGAGGCCGAGAAGAAGGCTCCCGCCAAGAAGCCCGCAGCTAAGAAGCCTGCCGCAAAGAAGGCCGACGACGCAGAGGGCGAGAAGAAGCCCGCCGCAAAGAAGGCTCCCGCGAAGAAGAAAACAGAGGACGCTGAATAATCTTCGCCAAACGATACTATAATTAATTCCGTAATGCTCCCGTCCGGCATCTTCGCCGGGCGGGCGCGAGCATACGGCACCTGCATCGGACAACAAAGGAGGAAAAAGTAATGGCATTAGTACCTTACGTCATCGAACAGACCAGCAGAGGCGAGCGCTCATACGATATTTATTCCCGCCTGCTCAGCGACAGAATAATCGTCCTCTCCGACGAGATAAACGACGCAACGGCGAGCGTAGTGGTTGCGCAGCTGCTCTTCCTTGAGGGTCAGGACGCCGAAAAAGACATAAGCCTTTATATCAACAGCCCCGGCGGCTCCGTTACCGCAGGTCTTGCGATATACGACACCATGCAGTTTATCAAGTGCGATGTCTCGACTATCTGTATGGGCATAGCGGCATCGATGGGTGCGTTCCTGTTTGCCGCCGGCGCAAAGGGCAAGCGCCTTATACTTCCCAACAGTGAAGTCATGATCCACCAGCCTCTCGGCGGCGCGCAGGGTCAGGCCACGGAGATTAAAATCGCCGCGGATCACATCCTCAAGACCAGAGAGAGACTCAACAGAATTTTAGCTGAGAATATGGGCAAACCGATTGAGTTTGTTGAGCGCGAGACCGAGCGCGACAATTTCCTCACGGCTGAGGAAGCCGTCGAATACGGTCTTGCAGATAAAATAATTTACAAGAGATAATCCGGAGGGCTGTTATGCCGCGTGATGATGATAGGAGGGAGAGAACGGTACGCTGTTCTTTCTGCCAAAAAACACAGGATCAGGTCGAGAAGCTTATCGCCGGTCCGGGGGTATATATCTGTAACGAGTGCGTGGAGCAGTGCCTCAACATAATTGAGGCCGACGAAAAGCGCTCCTCCCGCCGCAAGGGCGGACCGCGCACGAGTGACAAGCCGCTTCCCAAGCCCCATGAGATCAAAGAGAAGCTCGACGAATATGTTATAGGTCAGGACGAGGCGAAGAAAACGCTGAGCGTCGCGGTCTATAACCACTATAAGAGAATAAACAGCGCGAAGAGCACCGATGTTGAGATTCAAAAGAGCAATATCATTCTTTTGGGTCCCACCGGTGTCGGTAAAACTATGCTCGCGCAGACACTTGCCAAGATTTTGGACGTTCCGTTCGCCATTGCGGACGCGACTACGCTCACCGAGGCGGGTTATGTCGGCGAGGATGTCGAAAACATCCTGCTCAGAATAATCCAGGCCGCGGATTACGACGTAGAGCGCGCCGAGCGCGGCATAATCTATGTCGACGAAATCGACAAGATTGCAAGAAAGTCCGAGAACCCGTCGATAACACGAGACGTCAGCGGCGAGGGCGTTCAGCAGGCACTGCTCAAGATAATCGAGGGCACTGTAGCAAACGTTCCTCCCCAGGGCGGCAGAAAGCACCCGCAGCAGGAGTTCATTCAGGTTGATACCTCGAATATCCTCTTCATCTGCGGCGGCGCATTCGACGGCATAGAGAAGACCATCGAGAAGAGAATAGGCGGCTCGGCTCTCGGCTTCAACGCCGACGTAAAGGGCAAGAGCGACCTCAAGAAGAGCGACCTGCTCTCGCAGGTGGTGCATCAGGATCTCGTCAAGTTCGGCATAATCCCCGAGCTTGTCGGCAGACTTCCCGTGCTCACCTCTCTCGACGAGCTCGACAAGACCGCTCTCGTGCGTATCCTCACCGAGCCGAAGAACGCCATAACCAAGCAGTATAAGGCTCTGTTCGAGCTTGACGGTGTCGAACTCGACTTTGATATGGGCGCTCTTGAGGCTATAGCCGAAAAGACGCTCGAAAAGGGCACAGGCGCGCGCGGACTCCGCTCGATAATCGAGGCCGTGCTTCAGCCGGTCATGTACGATGTGCCGTCCGACCCGAGCATTGAGCGCGTTGCGATAACCTCGGGCTGCGTTGAGAACGGAGTGCCTCCGCTCATTGAGCGCAATCCCTCGCACCGCAAGCGTGCCGTCGGAGCAGAATAAAAAAATAACCGGATGCAGGTTTTTCGCTTTGCATCCGGTATGTTTTTGGTTGGGGGTCAGGTTATTCCTGCTTCGTCTCCTGCTTTGCGTTTTTGTTTTCGTCGTGTTTCTTCTGGAAGGGGAAGCTGAGCTTGAACTTCTCGTCGCCGTAGTTCATAAGGTGCTTGAGTATGACCGTGGCGGAGACTATCAGCGAGCCGATGACGAACGATGTTACGTCGTGGAAGAAGAAATTGCAGACAGCAAAGAGGAACATCGAAATGATGACTCTGAGCGAATCGGGCTTTACAATGATTATCAGGCTGAATATGGCGGTTATGACGGCCATTCTGAGAACCATGAAGCTGTCCGGAATGAGCGCAAGCAGGACGCCGTAGGAGGTGGCGATAGCCTTTCCGCCTTTGAATTTAAGTATGGGCGTAAACGCGTGGCCGAGCACGGGCGCCGCTATAATGAGCGCAAAGAGCATATGCCTGTAATCGGGGACATACATTTTTGCGAGGAACACCGGAACGAAGCCCTTTGCGACGTCGAGCACAAGGCAGAGTATGCCGAGCTTGACGCTGACGCAGCGCATGACGTTAGTCATTCCGGGGTTGTGGTCGTCGCCCTCCTTGACTATGTCAACTCCGCAGAACAGCTTCGGAATAAGGTAGCTGTACATGATACTTCCCGAAACATAACCTGCAACAATAAATAGCAGATATTTCAGAATACCGTTTTCCACTGTTTACACCTCTCTCGAAATTTTTGAGAATGAGCAAAAACTCTTATATTCGTCAACATTGATATTGTAGCATTTTTAATCTTGAAAGTGGTTCTTTTCTGCAATTATATTCGTTGAATTGTAAATTATTTTTTAAAAATTCTCGATTTTTTGTTTAAATATTATATATTTAATAGGAAATTTTCTTGTGGTGACAATATTTCATACCCTGAAAAACGCTGTTCATACCCCACTGTATTTACAGGGATAAAAATCTGTGCTATAATCCGCTCGTATAAAACGGGGACGGGAAAAAGTTTTCAACATTTTAATACCGACACTTTCATATCTCCTATATAACTAAAGCGTTGCACCCGACAGAAAAAATGCTTTTGAGCAGATTTTCCTCTGTTGGGTGCAATGCAAAAGCGGACGGATTAATCACCCGTCCGCTTTGATTTTTATTTTAATAGACGAATTCAATGTCGCTGTCCTTGAGCAGGGGAGCGTTCATATCCTTGTCGGAGAGGAGCGGTACTTTAACGCCCCAGTCGACTCCGATATCCGGGTCGTCGAATCTTACGCTTCTGTCGTTTTTCGGGGCGTAGTATTCATCGACCTTGTAGGAGACCTCAACATCGGGAGTCAGAGTCACGAAGCCGTGCAAAAAGCCCTTGGGGATGAAGAACATCTTCTTGTTTTCGCCGCTGAGCTCGACCGCCGTCCACTGCATATATGTCGGCGAGCCGCGCCTTATGTCAACCGCGACATCCAGAATTTTGCCTCGCAGGCAGGTTAGAAGCTTCGTCTGCGCCATGGGCGGGGTCTGGCAGTGCAGTCCTCTGAGCGTGCCCTGCTGAGCCGAAAAGGAGCGATTGTCCTGAACGAATTCAACATCTATGCCGATATCGTGCATCTTCTGCTTCGAGTAGCTCTCATAGAACCAGCCGCGCACATCTCCGAAAACCTGCGGCTCGATAATAAACGCGCCGTCGAGCGGAGTTTCAATTTTTTTCATATATCATCATGACCTTTCATAACAATGCTACGGGCGTTAATGCTTCTCCAACTCGTTTTCCGTGCCCCAGCGCGGGCGCTCGCCGATGCCGCTTATGTCGTTGCTCGTGTAGAGGATTTTGCCCTCGGCAACGCTGAGCAGATGCTGACCGTAGGAGGATTTGCCGTATTTCTCCGCCGACTCGAGCAGAGCGCGCTTGCTTATCCAGCGCATATTGTAGGCAATCTCCTCGGGTGCGGAAATCTTTATGCCCTGGAGGCGTTCAACGGTCTTGATGAAGTTTGCCGCATCGAGCAGCGCGTCGACCGTGCCCGTATCGAGCCACGCGAAGCCTCTGCCCATAAGGCGGATATCGAGATCGCCGTTTTCGAGATATATCTTGTTGATGTCGGTTATCTCAAGCTCGCCGCGCTTGGAGGGCTTGAGGGATTTTGCGTATTCGACGACTCTGTTGTCATAGAAATAGAGTCCCGTGACCGCGTAGTTGGACTTCGGATGCTTGGGCTTTTCGACTATCGAGACGGGCACACCGTCCTCGTCGAATTCAACAACGCCGAAGCTCTGCGGATTTTCGACGTAGTAGCCGAAAATGGTCGCCCTGTTCTGCTGCTTTGCGGCCTCTCTGAGCAGATGGCCGAGACCGTTGCCGTAGAACAGATTGTCGCCGAGCACCATGGCAACGCTGTCATCGCCTATGAAGTCCTCGCCTATAATGAACGCCTGGGCGAGTCCCTCGGGCTTGGGCTGAACGGCGTAGGAGAGCTTTAAGCCGAACTGGCTTCCGTCGCCGAGCAGACGCTCGAACTTGGGCGTATCGTCTATGGTGGAGATTATGAGTATTTCGCGTATGCCCGCGAGCATGAGCGTGGACAGCGGATAGTATATCATCGGCTTGTCATATACGGGCAGCAGCTGCTTGCTCGTCACCATAGTCAGAGGATAGAGCCTCGTGCCGGATCCGCCGGCGAGAATGATACCCTTCAAACAAATTCACTCCCTGAAAAAGTTGTCTTTATTTTTATGTCACTTCCGCGGCGTTTTTGAAAATAAAAAACCTGTCCGATACAATAAAACCATTGCACGGATGCCAAAAAACGCCCATCATTTTCATTTTCTCTCAGCCTAATAATACCACTTACGGCGCGAGAAGTCAATTATTATTCACTCCCGAGCGCCGATGTTGACAAGCGGGGCGTGTGGGAATATAATTTTACCGTCAAGGGCGGTAGAACGGAGGCCGTATGATAACTACTGCCGACAGGCTCGCTCCCGGCGAGAGCGGGTATATAGAAAAGCTTCTTGTTTCCGGCGCCCGGCGCAGCCGCCTGCTCGACTTGGGGCTTACCCCGGGGGCTCTGCTGACGGCGGGCGTCTCGTCTCCGTTCGGCGACCCCGTGACCGTCACGGTGCGCGGCTGCACTGTAGGGCTTCGGCGCTCGCAGGCGAAGAGTATAAGGCTGGCGGTGCGAAAATGAGCATACGCATAGCTTTGGCGGGCAACCCGAACTGCGGCAAGACAACGCTGTTTAATCTCCTGACCGGCTCGGACTGCCATGTCGGCAACTGGCCGGGCGTGACGGTCGAGAAGCGCTCGGGGACGGTGAAAAGTCTGCACGGCGCAGAGCTTTTCGATTTGCCGGGGATATATTCCCTGCGCACGCTCTCCGACGAGGAGGATGCGGCGTTCGGCTTTCTTATAAATGAGCGCCCCGATCTGATAATCAATGTCATAAACTCGAACGACCTTGAGCGCAGCTTGTATCTGACTGTTCAGCTTGAGCTGTTGGAGATACCCGTTGTTGCGGCTCTCAATATGACCGATGTGCTGAAAAAGCGCGGCGACAGGCTCGACTGCGCCCGCCTCGGCGAGTTGCTCGGTATAAGCGCCGTTCCCTTGAGTGCGGCCGAAAATACGGGGACAACAGAACTGCTCTCGGCGTGTGAAGGCGCGTTGAAGGACAAAACGAAAAGTCCGCGTCATGACTTCCTGCCCGACAGCGCAAAGCTCATAGCAAAGCTGATATCGCCCGTCTGCAAGGAGAAAAATATACCCGTATTGCTTGAGACTCTGCGGCTTTTGCGAGGGGATATAACAGCCTGCGACCTGCTCCCCCGGAGGGAAGCGCAGATTGTCGAAAATCTGATATCATCGAGTGAGATGGCGGACTGCGACCGCGAGCTTATGACCGTTTCGCATATATATAACTTCACCGACCGCATCTGCGAAAAGACGCTGGAGCGAAAAAAACAGAGCAAAGAGACATTTTCGAGCCGCGCGGACAGAATTTTGCTCAACCGCTTTCTGGCAGTTCCGCTGTTTTTGTCGGCAGTGCTCCTTGTGTTTTATCTCACCTTCGGCTCGCTCGGTACAAGGCTCGGTGAGCTGGCGGACTCGTTTATAAACGGCGCTCTTTCAACCGCTCTTATAAGCGTTCTCGGCTCGCTCGGCGCGTCCGAGTGGGTGAAAGACTTGGTCTGCGGCGGAATACTCGCGGGATTGGGCTCCGTGTGCTCCTTTTTGCCGCAGATAGCCCTGCTCTTTTTCTTCCTCGGTCTGCTCGAGGACTGCGGGTATATGGCGCGCGGCGCGTTTATCGCGGATTATCCGCTGAGGCTGCTCGGGCTCGGCGGCAAGTCGTTTGTTCCGTTGTTCATGGGCTTCGGCTGTTCTGTGCCCGCTCTGATGAGCACGCGAACCTTGCACGCGGGGCGCGAAAAAAAGATATGCGCGGCTGTGATACCGTTTATGTCGTGCAGCGCGAAAATGCCGGTCTATGCCATGCTCATTTCGGCTTTCTTCCCGAATGTGCGTTGGCTCGCCGTGATACTTGTCTATTCTTTGGGCATAGCCTGCGCCTGCGCGGGTTCGCTGATACTCAAAAAAACCGTTTTCAAGGGCGTCGAGCCGCCGTTTATCTTTGAGCTGCCCGAATACCGTCTGCCGCGCGTGAGCTCGGCGCTTCGCTATGTGCGCGACAGGCTGCGCGAATTTCTCAAAAAAGCGGGCGCGGTGCTCTTTCCGGCGAGCGTTATAATCTGGGCGCTCGGATATTTTGACTTTTCTTTTCATCATGCCGCCGACGCGAGGCTCAGTATGCTCGGCAGGATAGGCGGCGCTGTTTCGTTTATATTTTCCCCGCTCGGACTTGGCGATTGGCGCTGCTGCGTGGCGCTTATAAGCGGACTTGTTGCGCGGGAGACTACGGTCAGCACGCTCGGTATACTCATGGGCTCGGCGCAGAGCGTGCGCGATATAATATCTCCGCAGGCGGCGTGCGCGTTTATGAGCTTTTCGCTGCTGAGTATGCCGTGTGTTGCGGCGGTGGCGGCGCTGAGGCGCGAGCTCGGGACGAAAAGCACCGCGAAGGTTCTGATTTTTGAATTCATAACGGCGTGGACAGTGAGCTTTATGATATACCGTTTAGCTCTTCTGATATAAAGCAAAGGAAAATGATATGAGAGAGAAATTTGACATATTGATAATCGGCGCGGGAGCGTCGGGGCTTGCGGCGGCGATAAACGCAAAACGCACCGCACCCCGGCTCGGCGTCGCCATGCTCGAACGCCTGCCCCGCGTCGGCAAGAAGATATTGGCCACGGGAAACGGCAGGTGCAATCTTACTAATCTAAACGCAAATTCTCACGCCTACACAAACAGCGGGTTTGCCGGTTCGGTATTTTCAAAATACGGCGAGGAGCGCGTTCTGGAGTTCTTCAAGAGCCTCGGGCTTCTGACCTACAGCGACAGCTGCGGCAGGGTCTACCCGATGAGCAATGCGGCTTCGAGTGTGCTCGACTGTCTGCGCTTTGAGGCCGAGCGCCTCGGAGTGCAGAGCATATGCGATAACAACTGCGAAAAAATCGAGCCGACAGACGGCGGCTTCCTGATAAACGGCAGGTATACGGCACGGACGGTCATCATCTGCACGGGCGGCTGTGCCTCGCCGTCGCAGGGGTCGGACGGGAGTGGGTATAAGCTCCTCTCCTCGCTCGGGCACACTGTGACAGAGCTCTATCCGTCGCTCGTCCAGCTGACCTCACCGGACAGGCAGTTGAGGCAGCTCAAGGGAATGCGTGTCCACGATGCGGTGATAAGCGCCGTAGGGCGATTGTCGCGCGGCGAGCTGCTTTTTACCGACTACGGGCTTTCGGGCATAGCCGCCATGGAGATAAGCGCGGACATTGCAAAAGCGGCAAAGACTTCGCCCGTCAAAGTGTCGCTCGACCTTATCCCGTCGATGGGGGAGCGGGAGACGGCGGACTTCCTTTTTGAGCTTCGTGGGAAATGCGGGGATATGCTAATAGGCATTCTTCCGCGCGCAGTCGGCACGGCGGTTTTAAAGGCGGCGGGCATAGACCCGAAAGCCGAGGTGCGTTCGCTCGGCAGAAACGCCTTTATTAAAATCGCGCGCACGGCGAAAAACTTCCCGATGACCTTCGACGGCACGAAGGGCTTTCAAAATGCGCAGGTCACGCGCGGCGGGATAAATATAAAAGAGTTCGACGGCAAGACGCTCGAGTCGAAAAAAGTGCCCGGACTTTTCTGCGCCGGGGAGCTGCTCGACGTTGACGGCGGCTGCGGCGGCTTCAATCTCCAATGGGCGTGGGCTTCGGGCCTGCTCGCGGGAGAGAGCGCGGCAAAATCTATTTAACGGAGAAATTTTATGCTTAAAATAAATCAGATAAAGCTTCCGCTGACTGCGGACGAGCACGATCTCAGACACGCTGCGGGTAAAGCTCTTCGCCTTGACGAAAACAGAATACGTACTCTCAGAGTGACGAAAAAAGCGGTCGATTCGCGCAAAAAAGACAATATTTTCTTTGTATATAACGTAGAAGTCGATGTTGACGGCGACGAAAACGCAATTCTCAGGCGCTGTGGCTCGGGCATTGAAGCTGTAAAGGAAGTTAGCTTTACACCTCCCGAAATAAAGCGCACGAGCGAGCTGCGCCCCGTCATAGTCGGCTTCGGCCCCGCGGGTATGTTTTCGGGGCTTGCTCTTGCCCGTGCGGGCTTCAAGCCGCTCATTTTAGAGCGCGGAGCGCATATTGAGGACAGGCAGAAGGATGTTCAAGTCTTTTGGCACGAGCGCAGGCTGAATACGGAGTCCAATGTGCAATTCGGCGAGGGCGGCGCCGGCACGTTTTCGGACGGCAAGCTGACAACGGGCATAAAAGACCCGCTGTGCCGTTTTGTGATAGACGAGCTTGCAAACCACGGCGCACCGGAGGAGATACGCTGGTCGGCAAAGCCGCATATAGGCACCGATCGCCTTGCCGAGGTTGTGCGCAATATCCGCAGGGAGATAGTCTCGCTCGGCGGAGAGATAAGATTCAACTGCAAAATGACGGATATAATAGTCGCAAACGGCTATATCCACGGCGTAAAGACCGGGCAGAACGGACATTTCGAGGATATCGAGACGGATACCGTGCTGCTGTGCACGGGTCATTCTGCGCGTGACACCGTGAGGACGCTCTATGCCCGCGGGGTCAAGATGATGCAAAAGCCGTTTTCCGTGGGCGCGAGAATAGAGCATCCGCGCGAGTTCATCGACCGCGCGCAGTACGGCGATTTCGCGGGACATCCGGCTCTCGGCGCGGCGGACTATAAGCTCGCCTGCCACCCGGAGCACGGGCGCGGAGCTTATACTTTCTGTATGTGCCCGGGCGGCACCGTCGTCAACGCGGCGAGCGAGGAGGGCGGAATAGTCGTCAACGGCATGAGCGAATACGGACGCGACGCGGAGAACTCGAACAGCGCGCTGCTCGTCGGCATTGAGCCGGAGAATTTCGGCAGCGACCACCCGCTCGCGGGAATGGATATGCAGAGGAAGATAGAGCACGCGGCATTTTTGGCGGGCGGCAGCGATTATACCGCTCCGGCGCAGCTCGTCGGCGATTTTCTTGCGGACAGACCATCGACACGCTTGGGTGCGGTTCATCCGAGCTGTCCGACGGGCGTTGTGATGGGCGACCTGAGAAAGATACTGCCGAAGAAGGTGACCGACACCTACGCGGACGCGCTTTTGAAGATGGACAGAATGCTCAGGGGCTTTGCCATGCCCGAGGCCGTGTTCACGGCTCCCGAGACGCGCTCGTCCTCTCCCGTGCGTATTCTGCGCGACGAGATATATCAGTCGAATATCCGCGGGCTTTACCCCTGCGGCGAGGGCGCGGGATATGCGGGCGGAATAGTGTCCGCCGGCGTTGACGGAGTGCGCTGCGCCTATGCCGTGCTCGCCGACGAAAACGACGAGTGGTAATATTGACAGGGCTGCTGTGCGGCTCAACACCTTGTTGCCGACAATCCTAAAAGCTTCAACCGCCTGCGCAGCTTTAAAATCGGAGAAAGTATTTTACACACCGTGTTTTGTGTGATATAATATAAAGAGATTTGCAAGGAGTGGATAACGATGAAAAAATTTCTGTTCTATTTGATTCAGTTCACCTGGGCTCTGCCGCAGAATCTTGTCGGCGGAATCGGCTATTTGGCGCTGAGAAAAAAGTATAAGCACGAGCGCTTCAACAACGCGTTTATTACATATGTCCCGCACGATAATTTCGGCGGCGTGTCGCTCGGAATATTCATCTTCATGAATCCCGACCGCCCGGCGGACAGAGTGCACGATACTCGCATACACGAGTACGGCCACACCATCCAGTCGCTGCTGCTCGGCCCCGTCTGGGCTTTTGTGATAGCGATACCCTCGTTTATTTGGTGCAACACCCCCAGATTCGTCAAAATGCGCAAGGAGGAAGGAGTATCATATTATAAACTCTACTGCGAGGGCTGGGCGAATCTCTGGGGCAGAGCGTGGAGCCGCGATAACTTTATCAGCGAGGAGTTCAAGACTACCGCGTATTACGGCAAGCCTATCGAACCGATAGATTTCAGCAAGAAGAAGTAAGAGAATCCCATATAAAAACAGGAGATCATATGGACGGATACGATGCATTTTCCGCGGGCGTTGAGCCGGGCGGACTGCGCAACCGTAATGAAATAAAAGTGCTGATAGCCTTCCTGCTCAAGAATACCGAGCGGGGACTGTCGCGCCGCCAGCTGATGGAGGTCATTCAGCGCGAGGGTTTGGCGAATTATTTTGAGGCGAGCCAGGCGCTTGAAAGCCTTATAGAGGGCGGCAGCGTCGAGCCGGAGAACCCCGACGGCCTCGATGAGCCGCTGAGCCTCACCGAGGCGGGAAAGACGGCGGCAAGCATTGAGGATGAGCTGCCCCGCGCCGTGCGCGACAAGGCGCTTACAACTGCGGAGGAGCTCTTAAAGCAGGAGCGCCGCATGAGGGAGACGCCGGTTGAGATAATTCCGCTTGAAAACGGATGTAATGTCAAGTTTATATTCAACGACCTTATGACCCTGATCCTCTATGTCGCGGATACGGAGCAGGCGCAGAGCGTCAAAGAAAAGATACTCGCCGACCCCGAGAGCCTCTATTCGGCGGTCATTGAGCAGCTGATGTAAAAATACGCTCCGAAGAAATTCTCTTCGGGGCGTTTTTTGTAATGAAAAAAAGAAAGGAACTGCAGAATGAAACGGTTATTATCGGCGTTGACGGCAGTTGTTATGATTATGAGCCTTGTTATACCCGGCGCGTACGCGCAGGAAAAAGGAAGCACCGACGACCTGAGCGCTCTCGGAATAGACACATCGCACGGTGTCGGTGTCGGCGACATCGTTATCCGCGACCCGTTTGTTTTGGTGAGCGGCGGCATATATTATATGTACGGCACGGGAGCGTCAACCGCTGCGGGCTACGGCTGCTATGTCAGCCTCGATCTTGAGACGTGGTACGGTCCCGTCAATGTGTTTGAGGCAAAGGAAGGTTTTGACGGAGTGAACTGCTTCTGGGCGCCCGAATGTCATTACTATAACGGCAAGTACTATCTCCTTGCATCATACGGCAGCGCTTCGACCGGGCACAGGGGAACTTCGGTATTTCGCTCGTCAAGCCCGTTGGGACCTTTTGAGGAGATAAGCGACGGGCACATCACCCCGCACGGTTGGGACAGCATCGACGGTACGCTCTATGTCGAGGACGGAGTGCCCTATATGGTTTTTGTCCACGAGTGGACGAGTATGCCCGACGGGGTGGGGGACATATCCTTTGCTCAGCTCAGCCCTGACCTGACACATTTTGTCACCGAGCCGGAAACCCTGTTCCGCGCCGACGACTGCGTTTGGGCGAGCGACATAACCGACGGTCCGTTTCTCTATAAGACGCGGCAGGGAACGCTCATAATGCTCTGGTCGAGCGGCTCAAAGCTCGGCTATTCGGTCGGTTCGCTCTTTTCGCTGAGCGGACAGCTCCGCGGCGATTGGCATTTTAACGGTATCCCGCTCTATCAAAGACGCAGGAGCGGCGAGCTTGACGGCGGCCACGGGATGATATTCACTTCAAACGACGGCAGACTGCTCATGGCGATACATTCGCCAAACAGCGGCTCGCCGGCTCACCCGGTGTTTATTGAGCTGGTCGAAAAGGACGGAACGCTCGTAAAGGCGGACAAATTTGCGCCTTACGCTCAGGCGTCGCAGAAGACAGATCAAATTTTTTGGCGCGCAGTCGAATGGCTAAAAATGCTGTTTTTCCCGAAGATGCCGCTCTGACCTGTAAAAATAACCTGCTTTCCTTTCGGAGAGCAGGCTTTTTGTTTTTTTATTCGAGGTTTACGGAGTAGTCCTCCTTGACTGTCGAGAGCACGACGAGCGTCTTTGTCAGCGATACGCCGCCCGCACTCTTTATCTCGTTGAGCAGGGCTTCGAGTCCGCCGGTCGACTCGGTGTTGACCTTCAGCAGGAAGTCGAAGTCGCCGGTTATGTAGTGACACTCGGTTATCTGCTTGTGCGTTTTCACAAATTCGTTGAAGTTGTTGTTGTATTTCGGGTGCTCCATGCTAACGGAGATGAACGCGGTGATATCCATGCCGAGCTTCTTGCTGTCGAGCACAACGGTGTACTGCCTGATTATGCCGTTGGCCTCAAGCTTCTTTATGCGCTCGATGACCGCCGAGACGGACATATTGACCTGCGAGCCTATCACCGATGCGTTTTCCCTTGCATTTTTCTTGAGACATTCGATTATTTTAATATCTATCTTGTCCAAGACATCAACCCCTGTGTAGCGGACTAACCGCGTGATTTTCTTTATTTTACACTGTTTCCGCTAAAAAGTAAAGTTGTTTTCGGGATTTTCTGAATTTTTTATTTTTTAACGCTTTTAAAGAATAATGAGCTGAGTTGCGCATCATATCAAAAGCGAATGTTGCATCGGTAAAAAGGCGAAGCCCGTAATTATGCGGTTCTCTCGCCCGGAGATTTGATTTCGTCGAGGTGAGCGTCCGCGCAGCGGCGTCCCTCCTCGTAGAGCTTTTCGAGAGCGTCGGGCTCGCGGGTCAGGGTATTCACACCGTGGCAGTCCTGCGGAGCCAGGATGATTATCTTGCCCTCATCCTGAAGCTTTATAGCCTGCTCGAGCTGGCGGTTGTAGACCTCGTGCCTTATCGCTATGCGGTCAAAGACCTTCGGGTATTTGCTCAGCGCCGCCTTGATTATCGGCATATGCTTCTGCGGAGATTTGCGGTAGTCGACAGGCTTTGATATGACAACAACGACCTTGTCGCAGCCCATATCAAATGCTTTTTGGAAGGGGATAGGGTCGGATATTCCGCCGTCGAAGCTGTCTCTGCCGTCAATGACAACGGGCTTGCATATTGCGGGCAGGCAGCATGAGGCCTTTATGACGGTCAGATCGTCGCGCTTTATGCTGTCCTTCGGGAAGTATACGGGCTTTCCGCTCTCGCCGTCGGTGACAACGGTTATGAAGTCCGTGGGACTCTCTGTATATGCGTCATAGTTCAGCGGATCCTCGCCGTCGGCGTTCGACAGGGTCGAATAGATATAGTCGAGCCCGATGTAAGAGCCGCTGTGGATGAGATTATCAAAGCTCATGTACTGCTTGCGCCGGGCGTAGTTTATATAAAAGCGCCTGAGGCGGTCATGGTGCCCCGCAACATACGAGATAAGATTCGCGCTGCCCGCGGATACGCCGATGCACACGTCGAAATTAATTCCCTCTTCAATGAAACGGTCGTAAATGCCCGCGGAAAATATACCGCGCATTCCGCCGCCGGCGTCAACTATACCTGTCATTATCCTACCTCCGGAATACATTGAAAAATCCCGTGTATTATAGCATATTCGGCTAGGCAAGTCAAAGCGGGGACAGTATTATCTTCCCTTTTTGCCCCGATTTTTGTCTATATATACCTTTTAAATAGCAAATCTGCGGGGGCAGGAGGGCATATGCGGGAGAATATTGTAAAAAGTTTAAAATTGTCCTTATTTTTGGCAGTTGAGCTCTTGACAAACAGGGGGTTTCAGTGTAAAATGTAAAACTGCACAATTATAATGGAGCGTTGTGTGCCCGGCCTTTTCGGCTAAGGGCTTATTATAGCTTTTCCGAAACGCGGAAAAAACGCGGAAAACCGCTTCATTATTGCTTTTCGACGCTCTTCAAAAGAGCTTGCGCGAGCCGTCGGTTGACAAAAGTGTATAGCCCCGAAAAAGGGGATATCTGCTTTCGTCAATTGATGGTGATAATACGAAACGGATGAAAAAAGAACGGAGTGAATTGGCCTATGCTGAATGTTAAGCCCGTCAAAAAAGGAACGACCACGCGCATGAGCTTCGGCAAGATCGAAGAAGTCATGGAGATGCCCAATCTCATCGAGGTTCAGAAGAACTCGTACAAATGGTTTCTTGATACCGGACTCAAAGAGGTGTTCCGCGATATAGCGGAAATAACCGATTACACAGGCAACTGGGTGCTGACCTTTATCGACTATCGCATTGACGAGAAGACTAAACACACCGTGCAGGAGTGCAAGGAGCGCGACGCTACCTATGCAGCCCCCATGCGCGTCACTGTGCGTCTGCTCAACAAGGAGACGGGTGCAATAAAGGAGTCGGAGGTCTTTATGGGCGAGTTCCCCATCATGACCGACAGCGGCACCTTTGTTATCAACGGCGCAGAGAGAGTCATCGTCTCCCAGCTTGTCCGTTCGCCGGGCGTATATTTCGATATGACCCACGACAAGACAGGTATCGAGCTGTTCTCAAGCACAATCAACCCCAACCGCGGTGCATGGCTTGAGTATGAGACGGACATAAACGATGTCTATTATGTAAGAATAGACAAGAACAGAAAGATATTCATCACCACCTTCATCAGAGCTTTGGGACTCGGTACGGACGATGAGATCCGCGAGTTCTTCGGCAACGATGAGAGAATCGAAGCCACGATAGAGAGAGACGAGACGAAGAACCAGGGCGAAGCGCTCATGGAGGTCTTTAAGCGTCTGCGTCCCGGCGAGCCCGTTACCCTCGAGTCCGCCCAGCAGCTGCTCGACAATCTCTTCTTCGACCCGCGCAGATACGATATCTCACGTGTCGGCAGATACAAATATAATAAGAAGCTCGCCATTGCCGCCCGCCTTGCAGGCTGCAAGCTTGCCGAGCCCGTCATTGCCCCGCTGACCGGCGAAATTCTTGCCGAGGCAGGCGAGATAGTCACCAAGGCCAAGGCTATGGAGATCGAGCGCGCAGGCGTTATGGTTGCGGTAGCCGACGTTGAGGGCAAGAAGGTCAAGATAATCTCCAACGGCATGGTCGATCCCGTTGACTATGTGCCCGAGACCGTCAGCAGGGAGGAACTCCTTGAAGCGGGCATCAACGAGAAGGTTCGCTTCCAGGTCATCAACGAGATAGTCGAAGAGTGCGGCGACGATAAAGAGGCTCTCCTCGAGCAGCTCAGACTCCGCCACGACGACCTCATCCCGAACCACATCATAATCGACGATATTTTCTCATCCATAAACTATATCAACTGCCTTGCAAACAAGATAGGCACAACGGACGATATCGACCACCTCGGCAACAGACGTATCCGCTGCGTGGGCGAGCTGCTCCAGAACCAGTTCAGAATCGGACTGTCGAGAATGGAGAGAGTCGTGCGCGAGAGAATGACTCTCCAGGCGCAGGAGAAGGAGGAGAACATCACTCCCCAGGCTCTCATAAACATCCGTCCCGTCATGATGGCGATAAAGGAGTTCTTCGGCTCCTCACCGCTGTCGCAGTTCATGGATCAGATAAACCCGCTTGCCGAGCTTACTCATAAGCGCCGTCTTTCCGCCCTCGGCCCCGGCGGTCTTTCGAGAGACCGTGCAGGCTTCGAGGTTCGAGACGTTCACTATTCGCATTACGGCAGAATGTGCCCCATTGAGACTCCCGAAGGCTCCAACGTCGGACTTATCTCCTACCTTGCAACCTTCGCGCGTATAAACGAGTACGGCTTCATAGAGGCTCCGTTCAGAAAGGTTGACAAGGCCACCGGTTGCGTCACAGACGAGGTCGAGTATATGACTGCCGACGTCGAGGACGATTTCATTGTCGCTCAGGCAAACGAGCCGCTCGACGAGGACGGCAGGTTCGTTCACGAGAGAGTCAACGCGAGACACAGAGACGGATTCCTTGAAATTGACCGCATGAAGGTCGACTACATGGATGTTTCGCCCAAGATGGTCGTCTCCGTCGCAACTTCTATGATCCCGTTCCTCGAGAACGACGACGCAAACCGTGCCCTCATGGGCTCGAACATGCAGAAGCAGGCGGTTCCGCTGCTCAAGACCGAGAGCCCGATTGTCGGCACCGGTATGGAGTACAAGGCGGCTGTCGACTCCGGCGTTGTCGTGCTTGCGAAGCACTCCGGACGCGTCACAAAGGTCGACGCGGAGCAGATAGAGATACTCAGCGACGAGAACATTCTCGACCACTACGATATAATCAAGTTCATGCGCTCAAACCAGGGCACCTGCGTCAACCAGCGCCCGATAGTCACTCTCAACCAGCGCGTTGAGAAGGGCGATGTTATAGCCGACGGCCCCGCTACGGATCACGGCGAGATATCCCTCGGCAAGAACGCCCTTGTCGGCTTCATGACTTGGGAGGGCTACAACTACGAGGACGCGGTTCTCATCAACGAAAAGATGGTTCGCAACGATGTCTACACCTCGATTCACATCGAGAAGCACGAGATCGAGGCGAGAGATACAAAGCTCGGACCCGAGGAGATTACAAGGGATATTCCAAACGTCTCCGACGACCTTCTGAGCAACCTTGACGAGCGCGGCATAATCCGCGTCGGCGCCGAAGTTCACTCCGGCGATATCCTTGTCGGTAAGGTAACGCCCAAGGGCGAGACCGAGCTGACTGCCGAGGAGAGACTTCTCCGCGCGATATTCGGCGAGAAGGCCAAGGAGGTCAGAGACACCTCCCTCAAGGTCTCCCACGGCGAATACGGCATTGTTGTCAAGGTCGAAGAGTTCACCCGCGAGAACAGCGATGAGCTCGCACCCGGCGTAAACAAGGTTGTCCGCTGCTATATCGCCCAGAAGCGTAAGCTCTCCGTCGGCGATAAGATGGCAGGCCGCCACGGCAACAAGGGTGTTGTTTCAAGAATACTTTCTCAGGAGGATATGCCCTTCCTTCCGGACGGCACGCCGCTCGATATCGTGCTCAACCCCCTGGGCGTTCCCTCCCGAATGAATATCGGTCAGGTGCTCGAGGTGCATCTCGGCTTTGCCGCGAAGCATCTGGGCTACAAGGTGGAGACCCCCGTCTTTGACGGCGCGCACGAGGAGGATATCCGCGAAGCGCTCAAGCAGGCTGGACTCAGAGAGGACGGCAAGACGGTGCTTTACGACGGACGCACCGGCAGACAGTTTGATAATCCCGTCACCGTCGGCGTCATGTATTACCTCAAGCTGTTCCACCTTGTTGACGATAAGATTCACGCACGTTCCACCGGCCCGTACTCGCTCGTTACGCAGCAGCCCCTCGGCGGTAAAGCCCAGTTCGGCGGCCAGCGTTTCGGTGAGATGGAAGTCTGGGCTCTCGAGGCTTACGGCGCTGCCTACACCCTCCAGGAGATTTTGACCGTCAAGTCCGATGACGTCGTCGGCCGTGTCAAGACCTACGAGGCGATAGTCAAGGGCAACAACGTTCCCAAGCCCGGTATTCCCGAGTCGTTCAAGGTTCTTGTCAAAGAGCTTCAGTCCCTCTGCCTCGATGTCAGTGTTCTTGATGCGGACGGCGAGGAGATAGACCTCAAGCAGACCGACGAGGAGCTCGGCTTTGCGCCTTCCGACGATAAGGCGTTCTCCTCCGCTAACGACGCAGGTACTGCGGATGGCTTCGGCACAGAAAACGAAGAGGGCGATATCTTCAATGTCGATACCGACGAGGACGACGATGACGATGCCGACTTCGCAGACGACTCCGAGGACGAAGACGATTACTTTGACGGCGACATTTTCTCCGACAGCGAAGGCGAGCTTGACGACTACGACGACTGAGAACAGTCACCTTAAAAATATATTTTATAAAGGGGCAGTCAACGGATGGAAAACAATACCTTTGAATCCATAAAAATAGGTCTTGCGTCTCCCGAGAAGATCAGAAGCTGGTCTTACGGCGAGGTCAAGAAGCCCGAAACCATCAACTACCGCACACTCAAGCCCGAAAAGGACGGACTGTTCTGCGAAAGGATATTCGGACCCCAGAAGGACTGGGAGTGCCACTGCGGTAAATATAAAAGAATCCGTTACAAGGGCAAGATATGCGAACGCTGCGGAGTCGAGATAACCCGCTCCAAGGTTCGCCGCGAGAGAATGGGTCACATAGAGCTTGCGGCTCCCGTCTCCCATATCTGGTATTTCAAGGGAATACCCTCAAGAATGGGTCTTATCCTAGATATATCTCCGCGCAACCTCGAAAAGGTTCTCTACTTTGCCATGCATATCGTCATCGATCCCGGCACAACGGACCTTAAAAAGTATCAGGTTCTCGACGAGAAGGATTACGACGAGTATCGCCTGATGTATGAGGACGATTTCAGAGCGGGCATGGGCGCCGAGGCTATCAAGGAGCTCCTTGCCGAAATCGACCTCGATCAGCTCTCCGCGCAGCTGCGCGAGGAGATAGAGAACGCAAGCGGTCAGAAGAAGGCCAAGGCTCTCAAGCGCCTTGAGGTTGTCGAGGCGTTCAGACAGAGCGGCAACAGACCCGAGTGGATGATTCTCGACGTGCTCCCGGTTATTCCGCCGGAGCTTCGTCCCATGGTTCAGCTCGAGGGCGGCCGCTTCGCAACGAGCGACCTCAACGATCTTTACCGCCGCGTTATCAACAGAAACAACCGTCTGCGCAAGCTCCTTGAACTCGGCGCACCCGAGATAATAGTCCGCAACGAGAAGCGTATGCTTCAGGAAGCCGTTGACGCACTTATCGACAACGGCCGCCGCGGCAGACCCGTAACCGGCCCGAACAACAGAGCACTCAAGTCGCTCTCCGATATGCTTAAAGGTAAGCAGGGACGCTTCAGACAGAACCTGCTCGGTAAGCGTGTCGACTATTCCGGCCGTTCGGTTATCGTCGTCGGTCCCGAGCTGAAGATTTATCAGTGCGGTCTGCCGACCGAGATGGCTCTTGAGCTGTTCAAGCCCTTCGTTATGAAGAGACTTGTCCAGACGGGCAAGGCGAACAACGTCAAGTCCGCAAGAAAGATGGTCGAGCGTCAGAATCCCGTAGTTTGGGACGCACTCGAAGTGGTTATCAAGGATCACCCCGTGCTCCTCAACCGCGCTCCCACGCTTCACAGACTCGGTATCCAGGCTTTCGAGCCCATACTTGTCGAGGGCAGAGCCATTAAGCTTCATCCCCTCGTTTGTACCGCGTTCAACGCCGACTTCGACGGCGACCAGATGGCGGTTCACGTCCCGCTTTCCGCAGAGGCTCAGGCCGAGGCGCGCTTCCTTATGCTCGCCGCCAACAACCTCTTGAAGCCCTCCGACGGACGCCCCGTCACCGTTCCCACGCAGGATATGGTTCTCGGCTCCTACTACCTCACCCTTGAAAAGCCCGGCGAGCCCGGCGAGGGCAAGGTGTTCAGAGATGTCGACGAGGCCACCATGGCTTATGAGGACGGCACTGTCGGTCTCCATGCGAGAATCAAAATCCGCATGACCAAGGAGATAGACGGCAAGCCCGTCAGAAAGATAGTCTCCACCACCATGGGACGCGTTATCTTCAACGGGCCTATCCCGCAGGATCTCGGCTTTGTTGACAGAAACGACCCGGAGAACGACTTCAAGCTTGAGGTCGACTTCCTCGTCAATAAAAAGAAGCTCGGCGAAATTATCGACAGGTGCATAAAGATTCACGGTACCTCGATAGCTGCCGAAATGCTTGATAAAATCAAGGCTCAGGGCTATAAATATTCGACCCGAAGCGGTATCACCGTCGCCGTCTGCGACGCCACCATACCGCCGCGCAAGGGCGAGCTCATCGCCGACGCCGAGAAAGATGTCGCCGAGATCATGGATAACTATGAGAACGGTCTTCTCTCCGACGAGGAGCGCACGAATATGGTCATAGAGACTTGGGAGGACTGCACAAAGAGAGTTGCCGCAGAGCTCAAGGCGAACTTTGACCCCTATAACCCGATCAACATGATGCTTGACTCCGGTGCCCGAGGCAACGACAGCCAGCTGCGTCAGCTTGCCGGTATGCGCGGACTTATCGCGAATACGGCAGGTAAGACGATAGAGATTCCCATCAGAGCCAACTACCGTGAAGGTCTTAATATACTCGAATACTTCATCTCGTCGCGCGGTGCGCGTAAAGGTCTTGCCGATACCGCACTTCGTACCGCGGACTCCGGTTACCTCACCAGAAGACTTGTCGACGTCTCCCAGGATGTTATCATCCGCGAGGAGGACTGCGGCTGCACAGAGGGCTCGGATGTCTACGATATCTTCGACGGAAAGCGCCGCATAGTCAGCCTCACAGAGCGTCTTACCGGCCGCTATCTGCTCAACGACTTTGTCGATGAGGAGACGGGCGAACTTATCATGAGCAAGGATAAGATGATGAGCGAGGACGACGCAAAGCGCGTTGCCGACAAGGTATACGAGTACCACGACAAGAAGGTAGCCGCGGGCGAAGAGCCCGAGGGCAGCCTTGCAAAGATAAAGATTCGTTCGCTGCTCTCCTGCCAGTCCGAGCACGGCGTGTGCATCAAGTGCTACGGCGCCAACCTTGCGACGGGCGAGCCTGTTACGGTCGGCGAAGCAGTCGGTATTATTGCGGCTCAGTCCATAGGCGAGCCCGGTACACAGCTGACGATGAGAACGTTCCACACCGGCGGTGCGAAGGATCAGTCCGATATCACGGAAGGTCTTCCCAGAGTCGAGGAGCTGTTCGAGGCGAGAAAGCCCAAGAGCCTCGCTCTTATCAGTGAGATTTCCGGTACCGTCTCCGAGCGCGAGATAAAGAAGGTCAGGAACATCATCGTCACCGACCCCGAGACTCTCGAGGAGAAGGCATATCCCATCCACTACGGTATGCGCGTCAAGGTTGAGCCCGGCGATCACATCAACAAGGGTGACACCATCACCGAGGGTGCTCTCAACCCGCACGATATCCTTTCGGTCCTCGGCGTCGAGGCCGTTCACGATTACCTCATCCGCGAGGTTCAGAGAACCTACCGTATGCAGGGTGTTGATGTCAACGATAAGCACATCGAGGTCATCGTCCGTCAGATGATGAAGAAGGTCAAGATAACCGATCCCGGTGCAACCTCCTTCCTGCCCGGCGCCGTTGTTGACAAGCTCGAGTTCAAGGCGGAGAACGCACGCGTTGCCGCCAAGGCCGAGGCAACAGGCGAGGAGCTCGCAGAGGCTCAGTGTATGCCCGTGCTCATGGGTATCACAAAGGCCTCCCTCGCAACCGAGTCCTTCCTCTCGGCAGCGTCCTTCCAGGAGACCACAAGAGTCCTCACCGACGCCGCCATCAAGGGCAAGAGCGATCCGCTGCTCGGCCTCAAGGAGAATGTCATTATCGGCAAGCTCCTGCCGTCGGGTACCGGCATGAAGTGCTACAGCGATGTTCAGGTGCTTCCCACCACGGGCATCTTCAGCGATCTTGCCGAGAAGCTCGAAGAGGCGGAGAACAGAGAAGAAGCAGAATAATAAGCAATCACGAGCCGGAGTTTGCCGCTTTTGCGGCGGACTCCGGCAGCGGTGACTCTGTGCACTGCGTTTATTGGACAAAAATCATATATAATTCACCGATAAACGCCTAATATTTTGTCATTTGACGAACCGAAAAGGTTGACAAATAAGGCGCTCGGAGTTATAATTTTTAATTGTGATGTCTTGTGCTTTGGGGTAATTATGCCCCCGAGCGCGGATTTCATATATAAATTTCAGAAAGGAGATGTACTGCTTGCCAACGTTTAATCAGCTTGTGAGAAACGGAAGAGAAACTCTTGATAAGAAACCCAAAGCCCCCGCGCTTTTGAAGGGTCTCAACTCCAAGAAGAACATCATGACCGACACTGCTTCTCCGCAGAAGCGCGGTGTTTGCACAGCGGTTAAGACCACCACCCCCAAGAAGCCCAACTCGGCACTGAGAAAGATCGCCAGAGTTCGTCTTTCCAACGGTATAGAGGTTTCTGCCTATATCCCGGGCGTCGGTCATAACCTCCAGGAGCACTCGGTTGTTCTCATCCGCGGCGGCCGTGTTAAGGACCTTCCCGGTGTACGTTACCATATCGTACGCGGAACGCTCGATACACAGGGCGTCAACGGCAGAATGCAGGCCCGTTCAAAGTACGGCGCCAAGCGTCCGAAGGCTGCCAAAAAGTAATTCCGCGCAGTGCGGAAAGCTTAAGAGACAGAATCTTCTTGCAGGTGATTACTCCAATGCGAGAGTGCATTGAAACATATGCCTCCCATTGACACCACGAGAGTTTTGTCACTCGAGTACCTATGATATCATTACTATGAAGGAGGGAAGCGAAGTGCCAAGAAGAGGCAAGATAGCAAAACGTGACGTTTTGCCCGATCCGCTTTACAACTCAAAGCTCGTAACACGCCTTATCAACAACGTCATGATAGACGGTAAGAAGGGCGTCGCTCAGAAGATCGTTTACGAGGCTTTCGACATTATCCGTGAGAAGACCGGCAAGGAACCGCTTGAGGTTTTTGAGGCCGCCATGGAGAATGTTATGCCCGTTCTCGAAGTCAAAGCTCGTCGAGTCGGCGGTGCAACCTACCAGGTTCCCATGGAGGTTCGTCCGGAGAGAAGACAGACCCTCGGTCTGCGCTGGATAACCCTTTATTCCCGTCAGCGTTCCGAGAGAACGATGAAGGAGAGACTCGCAAACGAGATTATCGATGCCGTCAACTCGACCGGTTCGGCATTCAAGAAGCGCGAGGATACCCACAAGATGGCAGAGGCCAACAAGGCGTTTGCACATTTCAGATGGTAATCTGCGCTTAACCGCGATTTTAATTCTACTTTTATTCGGAGGTTGTTATGCCAAGACAGGTTTCTCTTGAAATGACCAGAAACATTGGTATTATGGCGCATATTGACGCCGGAAAAACAACAACAACTGAGCGTATCCTGTTCTATACGGGAAAAACTCATAAAATAGGCGAGACTCACGATGGTGCCGCGACAATGGACTGGATGGAGCAGGAGCAGGAGAGAGGTATAACAATCACCTCCGCTGCGACTACCTGCTTCTGGAAGAACCACCGAATCAACATCATCGACACTCCCGGTCACGTGGACTTCACCGTTGAGGTTGAGCGTTCTCTGCGTGTTCTGGACGGTTCGGTTACCGTTCTTTGCGCAAAGGGCGGCGTTGAGCCTCAGTCCGAAACTGTCTGGAGACAGGCGGACAAGTACCAGGTTCCGAGAATGGTCTATGTCAATAAGATGGACATTATGGGAGCTGATTTCTATAATGTTATCGACATGATGAAGGAGCGCCTGAAGTGTAACGCAGTTCCGATCCAGCTCCCCATAGGTGCTGAAGCAGACTTCAAGGGAATTATCGACCTTGTTGAAATGCAGGCTGATGTCTACTATGATGACAAGGGTCTCGACGTAAGAGTCGAGGAGATTCCCGAGAACATGAAGGAACTTGCTCAGAAGTACCACGATGAGCTCGTTGAGCACGTCGCCGAACAGGATGACGAGCTGCTCGAGAAATATCTCGGCGGCGAGGAGCTCACAATTGATGAGATAAAGACCTGCATCCGCAAGTCTACTATCGCCAATAAGATGGTTCCCGTATGCTGCGGTACTTCTTACCGCAACAAGGGTGTTCAGCAGCTGCTTGACGCTATTGTTGATTACATGCCCGCTCCGACGGATGTCCCGTCGATAAAGGGCATGAACCCCGAGACCGGTGAAGAGGAGTTCCGTCATTCTTCGGATTCCGAGCCGTTCGCAGCTCTTGCTTTCAAGATCGCGACCGATCCTTTCGTCGGTAAGCTCTGCTTCTTCAGAGTTTATTCGGGCACAGTCACCACCGGCAGCACTGTTTACAATGCTACCAAGGACTGCAACGAGCGTCTGGGAAGAATCCTGCAGATGCACTCCAACCACAGAAAGGATATCGACTGCGTCTATGCCGGAGATATCGCTGCGACTATCGGTCTTAAGAACACCACCACCGGCGACACGCTCTGCGACGCCAAGGCTCCCATCATCCTTGAGTCCATGGAGTTCCCCGATCCCGTTATCAGGGTCGCTATCGAGCCCAAGACCAAGGCCGGCCAGGAGAAGATGGCTATCGCGCTTGCAAAGCTCGCCGAAGAGGATCCGACCTTCAAGTGCTACACCGATGAAGAGACGGGTCAGACCATCATCGCCGGCATGGGCGAGCTTCACCTTGAGATAATCGTTGACAGACTTCTTCGTGAGTTCAAGGTCGAGGCTAATGTCGGTAAACCCCAGGTCGCATACCGCGAGACCATCACCAAACCCGCAGAGAGCGATACCAAGTATTCGCGTCAGTCGGGCGGCCGCGGACAGTACGGTCACGTCAAGATCCGCATCGAGCCCAACCCCGAGAAGGGCTACGAGTTCGTCAACGAGGTCGTCGGCGGAGCTATCCCGAAGGAGTATATCGGACCCGCAGAGGCCGGTATCAAGGGCGCAATGCAGTCGGGCGTTCTCGCAGGCTTCAACGTTGTCGATGTCAAAGTCACTCTTTATGACGGATCTTATCACGAGGTCGACTCCTCCGAAATGGCGTTCAAGATCGCCGGTTCAATGGCGTTCAAGGATGCGATGAAGAAGGCGGCTCCCGTGCTTATGGAGCCCATCATGAAGGTTGCCATTATTGTCCCCGAGGACTATATGGGCGATGTTATCGGCGATGTCAACTCCCGCCGCGGACAGATCGAAGGCACCGAGATGCGCACGGGTGCGGTGCAGATAAATGCATTCATCCCGCTGTCGAATATGTTCGGCTACGCAACCACCCTTCGTTCCAAGACGCAGGGACGCGGTCAGTATGTCATGGAGCCCAGCCACTACGCCGAGGTTCCGAAGTCCATTGCCGAGGCCGTCGTCAACGACAAGTAATTTTTAAAAAGCACTTGAATTTTCAGGTGTAAATTGATAGAATAGTTTTATGCAGATGCATAGACAATTATTTAACCAATCAAAGGGAGGAAATTCCAAATGGCAAAAGCTAAATTCGAAAGAACTAAGCCCCATGTAAACATTGGTACCATTGGTCACGTCGACCATGGTAAGACCACTCTTACCGCTGCTATCACCAAGACTCTCGCTATGAAGGGCGAGGCCGAGTTTGTTGATTACGCTAACATCGATAAGGCTCCCGAGGAGAGAGAGCGCGGTATCACAATCAACACCGCTCACGTTGAGTATGAGACTGCTACCCGTCACTATGCTCATGTTGACTGCCCCGGCCATGCTGACTATATCAAGAACATGATCACCGGTGCTGCTCAGATGGACGGCGCTATCCTTGTTATAGCTGCTACCGACGGCCCCATGGCTCAGACCAAGGAGCACCTTCTCCTTGCCCGTCAGGTCGGCGTGCCTTATATCATCGTTTTCATGAACAAGGTTGACCAGGTTGACGATCCCGAGCTCCTTGAGCTTGTTGAGATGGAGATCCGCGATACTCTTAACGAGTACGGCTTCCCCGGCGACGACACCCCGATCATCAAGGGCTCTGCTCTTAAGGCTCTTGAGTACAGCGGCAACGATCCCGACGCCCCCGAGCTTGCTTGCATCTGGGAGCTCATGAACGCTGTTGACACCTATATCCCCACTCCCGACCGTAAGGCTGACCTGCCTTTCCTTATGCCTGTTGAGGATGTCTTCACCATCACCGGCCGCGGCACCGTTGCTACCGGCAGAGTTGAGCGTGGACAGCTGAGAACCGGCGACGAGCTTGAAATAGTCGGTCTCAAGGAAGAGAAGGGTAAGACTGTCTGCACTGGTATCGAGATGTTCCGCAAGACCCTCGATTATGCAGAGGCCGGCGACAACATCGGCGCTCTTCTTCGCGGTGTTCAGAGAACCGATATCGAGCGCGGCCAGGTTCTTGCTAAGCCCGGCACCATTCATCCCCACACCAAGTTTGTCGGTCAGGTTTACGTCCTTACTAAGGACGAGGGCGGCCGTCACACTCCGTTCTTCAACAACTATCGTCCTCAGTTCTATTTCAGAACTACTGACGTTACCGGCATCATTTCCCTGCCCGCAGGCGTTGAGATGTGCATGCCCGGCGATAACATCGATATGACTGTTGAGCTTATCGCTCCCATCGCTATCGAAGAGGGTCTCCGCTTCGCTATCCGTGAAGGCGGCCGTACCGTCGGCTCGGGCGTTGTCATCGAGATTATCGAGTAATTGACGCTTCTTGATCCCGTAGGTTTTCCTACGGGATCTTTTTTTGCTTTCAAATGCTTTGATTCGCCTTTTTGACAATCTTTGCTTAAAAATTACGGCTGATTTATTGATTTATGCCGTCCGTTATGATAGAATTAATTGAAATTTTTATCACAGGAGTGAACTAAATGGGTAAATTAAACAAAATCGACAAGGCCGCAGAGGGAAAGGGCTCCGGTATCAATACACTTTGGCAGTTCGTCAAATTTATCGTTGTCAGCCTCGGCGCCTGCATCGTTCAGGTTGCATCTCTCGCGATTCTTTACAACATCCCCGCAATTAAGGCGCTCAGCACGCAGGCGTTCCACTGGTTCGTTTTCAACTATCCGGTCATTGAGGGTCAGCGCTGCGGACTTGCGCTCTTTATCGCGTTCAACGTTTCAAACCTGCTTGCGCAGATAGTTGCATTCTTCATCAACAAGGAAAAGACTTTCAACTCGGGCTCCAACACTGCTATTACTCTGCCCATATACATAATCTTCACCCTTGCTCTCGTTTGCTTCTCTGCGTGGTTCAACCCCGTAGTTTTCGAGTTCTGCACCTCGAAGTTCCATCTGAACAGCGGCCTTTCGCTCACTATAGCTACCGCTGTCTGCTCAGCTCTCCAGTTCTTCCTCTATTTCCCCGTGGATAAGATTCTTTTCCACAAGAAAAAGGAAGACAAGAAAGCGAAGAAAGACAAGGACGCAAAATAAGAAAAGCAAAAGGAATCGGTACTCGCTGTGCCGATTCCTTGATTTTTATTTGTCGCCCGGCGCGTTCACGCGGGGTGATTTTTTCAGCCTCCGAGCCATTCGAGAGCCGCCTCGAGAGGGGAGTCCGTAACGACGTTAGGCACAATGCGCGTCTCCTCGAAAACCTCGCCTGTTCGTGCCTTGTCAAATGCGACGGTCAGGTAAAGCTGCGCGCCGTCGTATAAACTGTAGAGCATATTGACGCTCGTGTATCCGGCGGTCGGAGCGCCGAAGGTTTTCACGTTTTCAAGCCCCCTGAAGCAGAGAGTCAGCGCCTCGCCGGAGCTTGCGGTCATGCCGTCTGTGAGTATGGCGACAGGGACCTTCAGCTTTTCGTCGGGGTAGGGGCTCTTGCCGCCCGTGCCCGCGTTGCTTATAACTCCGTCCTTCAGCGTGACGGGGACATCGTAGCTGCGGTAGTGGTAGTACATCAGCTCGCCGTCGGGCAGGAGCGATGAAACAGCCGTTGCCATCGGCCCCATGTCGCCGCCGGTGTTGCCGCGCAGGTCGAGCACAACCCCATTTATTTTATCGCGGTTTTCGTGGATAAAATCCTCGGCGACCTTTGCATATTTCCGCCCGGCTTCGGCAGTGCCGAGAAAATCGGGCAGCTTTATTACCGCGATATCGCCGTTTAGCGATACAGTGGGCAGAACCTCGTCATAGCTGTCGGAGGTGCTCTGCGACTCCGATTTTGTCATGAGCATAGAGTGCTTGCCGCCGCAAACCGAAAGAGCCTTTTTAATCGCGGGGTATGTGTCCTCATAGCTCTCGGCGTTTTCTATCATCTTGAGACATTCTTCGTAAGTGCTTTTCCACTCGTCGCTTCCCGAATATATCCCGTTTTTGCCTATGGTTGCAAGAGCGTCCTTGCCGTAGCGCTCGGCCGACGGCGGGACGAGATACAGGCCGAAGTCAGGCCCGTATTTCGCAAAAACGGTAAGTGTTGCCGCGATAATCAGCGCGAGCGGTATGCATATTCCGAGCGCAATGCGCAGCTTTCTGCTTTTTCTTTTATTGCTTTTCATTTATATCCCTCCGGTCGATTGTATTATATCAAACGGCGGCCGGTTTCTCAATAATAAAGTCTTACATTACCCCCCGAGCCTCTTACATTTTTGTAAGCTCTGATTGCGAAAAAAGTTGAAAAAGTGAGCTTTGGGTATTTACAACGCGGTGACAATGTGATATAGTATTCACAGCAAAAAATCTTTAAGAGCGGTACAGAGATGCCGACAAGATGGTCATATTCAGTGCGGATAGGGGATATCCGCGTGTTTTTGTGCGATTTTGTCGGTGAGACAGAGTCGTATTTTTTTATGCCCCGGGGGTGAGAAGATGGAGTTCAAGGCCTATATCATGGACAGCGCTGCTGTCAACCGCGCCCTCGCGCGGATATCGCACGAGATAATCGAGCGCAACGGCGACGCGGATGAGATATGCCTTGTCGGCATAATGCGCAGAGGCGCTCCGCTTGCCGATATCCTCGCCTCAAGAATAGAGAGCCTCGGCGTAAAAACACAGAAGGGCTACCTTGATATCACGCTCTACAGGGACGATTTGAGCGAGAGCTCGAGCCAGCCCAAGGTGAACTCCGGCAAGCTTGACTTCTCCGTTGAGGGAAAGACGGTCGTTATGGTTGACGATGTGCTCTACACCGGCAGAACGGCGAGAGCCGCCATGGACGCGATAATCTCCCTCGGCCGCCCCGCAAAGATACAGTTTGCAACGCTCGTCGACAGGGGACACAGGGAGCTTCCCATAGTCGCCGACTATGTGGGCAAGAATGTTCCGACCTCGCGCAGTGAGGTTGTCGTCGTGAAGATTCCGCCGTTTGACGATGAGACAAGCGTCTCGATATACGGCAAATAAGACTTTGACGCAGAAGCGGCTTGCCGTGACTGTGTTGAGTATAGACAGGCAAAATTTGAGGAGGTCAAAAGTATGAAATTGATTTACGGTATCAAAGACAAGCCGAAGTTCGGCAAGCTTATCGTCTTTGCGTTCCAGCAGCTGCTTGCAATTATGGCGGCTACCATCGCGGTTCCCATGATAACCTCGGGTGTATATGACTGCGGCAATGTGCAGATGAGCACAGTTGCAGCGCTCTTCGGAGCTGGCGCGGGCACCCTTATATATGTTCTCTTCACGAAGGCCAAGAGCCCCGTTTTCCTCGGCTCCTCTTTCGCTTTCCTCGGCTCAATGGCAGCCGCTTTCGCGGGCGCAACAACCGTCGCACTCGGCTATCTCGGCCTGATTCTCGGCGCTGTTTTTGCGGGTCTCGTCTATGTCGTCCTCGCAATAGCGGTTAAAATCTCCGGCGTCAACTGGATAAACAGGCTCATGCCTGCCGCCGTTATCGGACCCACAGTCGCAATTATAGGACTTTCGCTCGCCGGCAACGCTATCGGCGACCTGCAGAAGGGCTCCTACACAGTGGGCGGCGAGCCTACGGCAAGCGTCTATGTCGCCATTGCCTGCGGACTTGTCACTCTCTTTGTGACCATGTTCTGCTCCGTCTTCGGCAAGAAGATGGTTAAGCTCATCCCGTTCATCATCGGTATCGTCACCGGCTATGCGGTTGCGGCAATCTTTACAGTTGTCGGTGTAGCTACAAACAACGACGCTCTTAAAGTTATCGACTTCAGCGGCTTCAGCGCACTCGTTGCGGGCGGCGTGGGAGTCAAGACCTTCTTTGCAGTGCCCGATTTCACCTTCTTTGAGGCATTCGGCGCCTTCGGCGAGCTCAGCGGCTCTTATATAGCGGCTGTTGCGGTGGCTTATGTCCCTGTTGCATTCGTTGTTTTCGCGGAGCACATAGCCGATCACAAGAACATCTCCTCCATCGTTGAAAAAGATCTCCTCGTTGATCCCGGCCTCCACAGAACCCTGCTCGGCGACGGTATCGGCTCGATGGTCGGCGCATTCTTCGGCGGCGCACCGAACACCACCTACGGCGAGTCGATAGCCTGCGTGGCTATCTCCGGCAACGCCTCCGTTGCAACTATCGTCTGCACCGCAGTGCTTGCGATAATCATCGCTTTCCTTTCACCTTTTGCAACCTTCCTTGCATCGATTCCCTCCTGCGTCATGGGCGGCGTGTGCATCTCGCTCTACGGCTTCATCGCCGTCAGCGGTCTGAAGATGATTCAGAAGATAGACCTTGAGGATAACAAAAACCTCTTTGTTGTCTCCGTCATCCTCATCGCCGGCATCGGCGGCCTGACCGTCTCCTTCGGCAAGGTCACGATAACCTCCATCGCCTGCGCACTTCTTCTCGGAATCTTCACGAACATTGTGCTCGGCAACACCAAGAAGAAGAACAACAACAAAGAGGAAGTCAAAAAAGCCGAATAAGAGACTGCCGCATTCGGCGCGGAGCAAAGAGCAAAACAACATAGCCGCGGTTCGCAGAAAAACGTGAACCGCGGCTTTTGCTATTATGCAGGGGTCGGCGACTCGACGACCCGCTGCCGCCGTCGGCGGCACAGCCACGCCCAACATGGGGAACTTACTGCGAATTTTATTTTTGCCTTTTTTCTCGATTCGCCATTCGTCAAATTGTACAGCTTTAGGGGCTTATTTTTGTGACAACAGACAGGCTTTTTTGTGGTATAATTATACAATACAAAAGGGGTTCAAAATTTTTTGGGGAGGAATATATGCTTTATAAAAAGAATTATATGAGTACCCTGTCCGATGAACTGTTTCGCTCTCCGACGAGCGAATACCGCGCCGCGCCGTTTTGGGCGTGGAACTGCAAGCTCGAGGAAAAAGAGCTTCTGCGGCAGATAGACGTATTTCACCGGATGGGCTTCGGCGGCTTTCATATGCATGTCAGAACGGGCATGGATACGGAATATCTGAGCGATGAGTTTATGCAGCTCATCCGCGCCTGCACCGACAAGGCAAAGGGCGAAAAGATGCTCGCGTGGCTCTATGACGAGGACAGATGGCCCTCGGGCGCGGCGGGCGGCATAGTCACAAAGGATAAGCGTTTTCGCTCCCGCCACCTGCTTTTTACCGTCAACCCGTATAACGGTACTGCCGGTTTTACCGACGACTCGACGTCGCGCGGCGTGCGCTCTGAGGACGGAAAACTGCTCGCGTGCTATGACATAGTGCTCGACGCAGACGGATATTTAAAGAGCGGCAAGCGTATCGGCGAGGGGGACTCCGCCGAGGGCACGAAGTGGTACGCCTATCTCGAGATAAGCGGCGCGAATCCGTGGTATAACGGTCAGGCGTATCTCAACACGCTCGATAAAAATGCGGTCGAGCGCTTTGTTGAGGTCACCCACGAGCGGTATAAAGAGGTTGTCGGCGACGAGTTCGACGAGACTGTCCCCGCGATATTCACAGACGAGCCGCAGTTTACGCACAAATCGCTGATGAACAATTCGACCGACACGGACGACCTTATCATGCCATGGACGGACGATTTCGCAAAGACATATTTTGACACATATTCTCAGGATATTTTGGATTTTCTGCCCGAGATATTCTGGGATCTGCCGGGCGGGAAAGCCTCCGTTGCCCGATATCGCTATCACGACCATATCGCCGAGAGATTTTCCTCGGCCTTTGCCGACACTGTCGGCGGCTGGTGCCGCAAAAACGGCATCGCGCTGACGGGTCATATGATGGATGAGCCCACGCTCGAGAGTCAGACGGGCGCCTTGGGCGAGGCTATGCGCTCCTACCGCTCGTTCGACTTGCCCGGCATAGATATGCTCTGCTCGTGGAAAGAGTACACTACCGCGAAGCAGGCGCAGTCCGCCGCGCATCAGTTCGGCTATGAGGGCGTGCTCTCCGAGCTCTACGGAGTCACCGACTGGGATTTCGATTTCAGAGAGCATAAGCTAAACGGCGATTGGCAGGCGGCTTTGGGAGTTACGGTGCGCGTGCCGCACCTGTCGTGGGTCTCCATGGCGGGCGAGGCAAAGAGGGATTATCCCGCCTCGATAAGCTATCAGTCACCGTGGTATAAGAAATATTCCTGCGTGGAGGATCACTTTGCGAGAGTTGCCACGGCGATGACCCGCGGCGTGCCGATAGTAAAGGTCGGCGTGATACACCCGGTCGAGAGCTTTTGGCTTCACTGGGGGCCCAACGACAAATCGGGACTCTTCCGCGAGGAGCTGGACAAAAATTTCCAAGAGCTCACTAAGTGGCTCATCTTCGGCAGCATAGACTTTGATTTTATCAGCGAGTCGCTCCTGCCCGAGCTCTGCCCGCAAGCGGATGCTCCGCTTAGAGTCGGCGAGATGAAATACGATGTTATAGTCGTGCCCGGATGCGAAACTCTGCGCTCGTCAACGCTCGAGAGACTCGAAAAATTCAGGGCGGACGGCGGCAGGGTGATATTCCTCGGCGAAGCTCCGACGCTCGAAAATGCGCAGCCGTCCGACAGGGGCGCAAGGCTCTTTGCGAGCAGCGAGAACATACCCTATCAGCGTGCGTCGCTTCTGACGGCGCTCGATTCCGAACGCTCCGTCTGCATCCGCGACGAGGACGGCTATCTCTCCGACGGGCTTATTTATCAGCTGCGCGAGGATACGGACAGCCTGTGGCTTTTTGTCGCGCACGCGGAGGATTCATATGATTGCGATCTGGCGTTTTACGACGATATAAAAATAACCGTAAAAGGCGAATATTCGCCCGTGATATACGATACCTTGAGCGGCGAGCTGAAGCCCGCGCAGTTTGATTATCTCAACGGCGACACCGTGATAAGCGCGAGACTCTTTGACTTTGACAGCCTGCTGTTAAGGCTCTATAACGGCCGCTCCGAGAGGCAGTATGCCGAGCCGAAGAAGCTTGAGAATAAAGAAATCCTTGTCCCCTATGAGACTGAATACGAGCTCGACGAGCCGAATGTCATGCTTCTTGATATGGCTCGATTCGCGCTTGACGGCGACGAGCTGAGCGAGCATGAGGAGGAGCTTCTCAGAGCCGATAACATCTGCCGCGAAAAGCTCGGCTTCCCGCTTCGAAGCGGCGCGGTGATGCAGCCGTGGGTCATACATGAGCCTGTGCCCGAGCATAAGGTGAGGCTCCGCTTTAAGATAGACAGCGCTCTCGCGTTTGACGGCGTATCGCTCGCCCTTGAGGACGCGGAGAAAGCGGAGATTACGCTGAACGGTCAGGCGGTTGACAATACCGTTATCGGCTACTATGTTGACAGAGCCGTAAAAACGGTCGCTCTGCCGAGAATAGAGCAGGGGGAAAATATTCTTGAAATCGTCCTCCCGTTCGGCAAGCGCACAAATGTCGAATGGTGCTATCTGCTCGGCGACTTCGGAGTTGAGGTGCGCGGCAGGCTCAAAAAGCTTATAAAGCGCCCGGATAAGCTCGCATTCGGCAGCATAGTCAATCAGGGCTTGCCGTTCTACGGCGGCTGTGTGACCTACCGCATCGGCGTCGACTGCCCCGGCGGGGATATCCGCCTCACCGTCCCGCACTACGACGGAGCGCTGACGGAGATATTCGTTGACGGCGCTCACGCGGGGGAGATAATCTTCCCGCCGTACGAGCTGGAGCTTAAAGAGCTTTCGGCAGGCAGGCATGAGATAGCGGTGAAGCTCTATACAAACCGCAGAAATGCGTTCGGCACAGTTCATCTTTATGATAAAAAGTGCCACTGGATAGGCCCCGATGCGTGGCGCACAAGCGGCTGCAAATGGAGCTATGAATATGTTCTTCGCAACGTAGGCGTGGAATCCGCGCCTGTGATATACAGTCTGAAAAAATAAAGATAAAGGAGAAACAAACGATGAAAAAAGCACTCAAATCGATTCTCGCAGTCGTTCTGGCGCTGACGATGATTATGTCGTGCTCCTTCGCTTCGACCGCAAGCGCGGCGAGCGCGAATGCCGCACCGACTGACGTCTCGGTCTCGGAAATTCCGCAGATTATCGCGGGACTTGTGAAAATCGGAATTGAAGTCGCCAAGAAAGCCTATGAGTACTACGACAAGTATGTCCCGGATTCGGTAAAGGGCTTCAATTCTACCGTTGCCAAGGACGCTGCCGGCGCGGTCAAGAATCTGGCAAAAATCGAACCGCTCAAGGTTTTGATAGGCGGCAAGGAGTACGATGTGAGCACCCCGTGGGGACTCATTACGGCTCTTGCGAAGATGGAGACGGATAAAGAGAAGACAAGTATTCTCATGGTTTATCTCGACTGCGTCTTTACGAAGATAATCAGATTTATCGCGGACATGGTTCCTCTCCCGAGGGGACTTACCAAGCTTGAGGACTATAAGCCCGAGAGCGAGAACTTCTACAGAGGCAGCAAGGAGTTTGTCAGCGAGGCATCAAAGGACGCGAAGTGGCAGCTCGGCTACAGCCAGGCGAGCCTTGTGCCCGACGATGTTCTCAACGGCAACTATTATCTGGCGGGCTACCTGCTCCAGAACTTCCCGTCGAACACTGTCGAGACCGTGCTCGACGATATGAAGGTTCGCACAGTCGTGCTTGACGACGGACGCGGCAAGGTCGTTTTCTCGACTATCGAGTGCATCGGCATTGCGAGCGAGGACATCAAGCAGATACGCGACCGCGTGGCAAAAGAGCTCAAGGGCGAGAATATAATTTCCGTCAACGTTTTTGCTACTCATTGCCACAGCTGCATCGACACGCAGGGTCTTTGGAATCCCTTCTTCGTCAAGCTTGCGAAAAATATCGGCGTCACCTATAGCGGTAAGGGCGAATATGCCTCCGGTACCGACCCGAAGTATATGAATTTCCTCTTTGAAAAGACCACTGATACTATAGTCGAGGCGTGCAGGAATATGAAGTCCGGTGAGATGTATGAGGCTACTCTCGATCATCTCGGCACGGATTATATCAACGACAAGCGCGGCGTTTTCGACGCTGTTGACAATCTCACGAGACTTCGCTTCGTCCCCGACGACGGCAGCACCGAGACTTATATAGTCAATATGTCCGCTCACCCCTATATCACGGGTCTCAAGACCGATAAGAGCAGCGGCAAGGAGCTCTCCGCAGACTACACCTACTACATGGAGCAGATAATCAGCAGCGCGGAGAACAACAATACGAACTTCATGTTCGTTAACGGAGCTCTGTGCGGAATTTATTCCGCCCGCGGAGTCACCAACGACGGCGTTGCCACCGTGCGCAGAAGCGAGGAGGCCACCCGCTACGGTAACGAGCTGGGCAGAATGGTAGTCGCCCTGACTATGACCAAGGACGAAATCATGCGCGCCGGCGATTGGCTTACGAACGATAAGTTCTATGCCGATGCCGCCGAGGCGATAAGAAATAACGAGGAGCTCACCGACGAGGAGAAGCAGAAGAAGCTTAGCGAAATAAGCGTCTGGTATGAGAATTGGGAGCCCGTCAAGGAGACGAGAGTCGAGCCCATACTCAATATCAGACACAAGGAAGTCTTGGTCGAGATAAGCAATCCCGTTATCGAGGCTGTCGGCAAGGCGAAGCTCGTCGGCAACAAGATTTATTACGATAAGAACGAGACTCTCTATACCACAACGGAGATAGGCTATCTTGAAATAGGCAAGAATATAAAGGTAGCGCTCATGCCCGGCGAAGTATCGCCCGAGCTCATTGACGGAAAGGGCGCTTGCCTCGCCGAGAATGCCTACAGCGGCAAAGATTTCGGCTATCCGTCGCTCAACAGCATGGTCAGCGACTATGCGGGCAGAGACGTTGAGCTCTATGTGTTCGGCGAGGCAAACGATGCCTGCGGATACGTCGTGCCCGACAATGACTACTGCATGATCTTCTTTGACGGCTCCGACCTGCTCGGCGACCATTATCAGGAGACCATCTCCTTCGGCAGAACGGTTGCTTCGACCCTCGTCAAGGCTTATGCCGAGATGATGAAGGAGCTCAAGGCCGGCAAATAAAGCCCACGGCGCTTTCGGCGCAGAATAATAGAAAAAGGCTGCAATTCACGGCTCAGTCGCGGATTGCAGCTTTTGCTTTGTTTATATTTTTCTGCCTGCGCACGGCGCGGAGCATAAAAAGACCGCCCGACAGCTCGGACGGCCTTTGTGCTTTTTATTTCACTTCTTCTGCGGTGCGAAAGCCTTTGTCGACAAGGAGCTTGTTTATCCTGTCCTTCGGGTCGAGAAGCTTGCTGACCGAGGTGTCGTGGTTCAAGGTGTCGATAACATAGGAGATGTACTTCGACAGGTCAACCTCGACATACCACTCGCGCTGCTTGAGCTCGGGGGTTCTGTAGATGAGGTTCGTGGTGAACACTTTGCTGATAAGGCCGTTTTCATATGCCTTGTCAAACGACTCGAGTCCGTTGCAGAACAGACCGAAGCAGGTGCAGACGAAAATTCTTCTTGCCTTGAGCTCCTTGAGCTTTGTGGCAACTTCAATCATCGAATCTCCGGAGGAGATCATATCGTCGACTATAATGACATCCTTGCCCTCAACATTGTCGCCGAGGAACTCATGGGCGATTATCGGGTTTCTTCCGTCGATAACTACCGAGTAGTCGCGTCTCTTGTAGAACATACCGAGGTCAACGCCGAGGACGGTCGAATAATAGATGCAGCGGCTCATGCCGCCCTCATCGGGGGAAATTATCATCAGATGATCGTTGTCGATTTTGAGGTCGGTGACGTTCTTGACGAGCGCCTTTATCATCTGATATGCGGGCTGAATGTTTTCAAAGCCGTGATTCGGTATGGCGTTCTGAACTCTTGCGTCGTGTGCGTCGAAGGTGATGATGTTGTCCACTCCGAGATCGCTCAGCTCCTGGAGAGCCATGGCGCAGTCGAGCGACTCTCTGCTCGAGCGTCTGTGCTGCCTTCCTTCGTAGAGCATGGGCATGATAACGGTGATGCGTCTTGCCTTGCCGCCTATGGCGCTTATGGCGCGCTTGAGGTTTGCGTAGTGGTCGTCGGGGCTCATCATATTGTCCCTGCCGTACATCTTGTAGGTCATGCCGTAGTTGAACATATCGCAGACGATAAAGATATCGTAGCCGCGAACGGACTGCTGAATGTGGCATTTCGCTTCGCCCGAACCGAAGCGCGGGAATGCCGCCTTGACGAGATATGAGTCACGCTGATAGCCTGAGAATGCGATGGTCGTTTTGTGCTCGCTCTCGCGGATCTCACGCCAAGTTTTGAGGTAGGCGTCGATCTTTGCGGCCAGCTCCTCACAGCCGGGCAGTGCGATAAGCGCGAGCGGTCCTACAGGAATGGTTGTAAAATCCGGTGCAGTTAAAGCTTCTGACATAATAATTCCCTCCGCAGATTAAATTGTCTCCTGTCTTGCACCCGCAAGTCGACGCCTGCCGTGGCGGCGACTCCTGTTGAGTGCGACATCCTTCATCTACATTATATAATAAAAAGCGCCCGTTTAGTAGCTAAAAAGAACTTTTTCGATGAAAATCTATCAGACAAGCAGGGACGTTTTTTGTGCATTCTGACAATTGTGTTATTTACGAATTAGAAATGTGGACGTCGAGCTGGTTGAACGGGATGTTTATCCCGTTTTCGTCAAATGCGAGCTTGACCTCCTCCTGCATTTTGTAGTAGGCGGTCAGATAGTCGGAGGACGAGCACCACGCGATGAGCAGAAGATCCATGCTGCTTGCAGACTGCTGCTTGACTACGACATTGGGCTTGGGATTTTTGTATATGAGCTCGTTTTTAAGAGCCTGCGCCAAAAGCACCTGCTTTGCGAGGGCGATGTCGTCTGAATACGAGACGGAGAAGGTCATATCGAGCCTGCGGCGTCCCTCGGCGTTGTAGTTGATAATATTGTTGCTCGTGATGTGCGAATTAGGGACAATGACGCGCTTGTTGTCGACGGTTATAAACACCGTATACATCAGCTTTATCTCGTGGACGCGGCCGCTTATGTTTTCGAGCTCAACGAAGTCGCCGCTTTTAAAAGGCTTGTTGACGAGTATCTGTATGCCGCTGGCAAATTGGGCGATACTGTTTTGCAGACCCATTCCGGCAGTCAGTCCCGCCGCGCCGAGGGCGGCTATGAAGGAGTTGAGATTGAAGCCGAGGGTAGAGAGAGCGGAGAGTATGACCGCAAATCTCAGCACCCAAACTACTATGCTGCGAAGAAACGAGTGAATGGACGCGTCAACGCCCTTTCGCTCAAGCCCCTTTATCAGCAGCTTGCCTATAAGGGCGCTGACCCAAAAGCCGAGCGCGATTATTATTGCCGCTCCGACGAATTTGGGCAGCGCGTCAACGAGCTTCGATATAAATGTTTCAAGGTCAAATGCCGAAAGTTTTTCAGTCATAGCTTTTTCCTCCGTTTTGAGTATGATTTATTATAACAAATGCGTCCGATGTTTACAACCTTTTGGACATTTGCGCCCGATTGTGCAACTTTGCGACAGCGGGCGGAAGTTGGGTATTTAAATGTGCGGCGGGCTGTGATAGAATTATTGTTCAGAATGGGGGGGAGTTGGATATAGATACAGGCATTATAGATAAAAAAATATTTATTTATGCTTTGTGTTCATTTTTAAGTCATAATTTTGTGGTAAAATAATAGAAATTGCGGCGGAAAATATATCCGCCGACGAAAGGAGCGTGTTTCTATGGCGTCCGAGATGCTTTCAAAGGTGCTTGATGCCGAAAATTCGGACAGAGAGGCGCAGAAAGCGGCGCACGAGCAGGCGCAGATAACCGTTGATGCGGCGGTCGAAGCGGGCGAGGGCGCGGTCGCAAGGAAAAAGGCCGAGGCTGCAAAGAGAGCGGAGGAAATCATCGAAAGCGCACGCGAACAGGCGCGTGCAAACGAAGAGAAAGCCCTGAGGGCGGCCGAGGAGCGCAAGCGCGAAGTGCTTGCCGCGGCAGAAACGCACAGAGCCGATGCAATCAAAGCGGTCATGGAGACGGTTATCTGATGAAACGGCTCATAAATTACAGAAAAGTCAGGAGGTGTCAGGTTGGCAAAGCTTAAAATGAAGTGCATCGAGCTGCTCGCTCCGCTTGAGCAGAGCAAGGAGATAATTGACTGCCTTCAGCGTATGGGTACTGTCGAGCTGACCGACTGCGAAGAGAGCGAAGCTCTCTGCAAGCTGTCAACGGGTGTCACCGTTTCGACCTTCGAGCGGTACCTTGCGGCGGCAGAGAGCGCGCAGAAAACGCTCAACAAGTACGCCCCGCAGAAAAAGGGGCTTATACAGAGCCTCATGTCGTCGTTCGGCGGCAGAAAAGTGCTCGAGGTTTCGGAGTATCTTAAAAAAGCGGACGAGGCGGACGAGATTCTCCGCAAGTGCTATAAGATAAACTCGCTCGAGGCGGATATCCGCGAATATGCGGCGGACAATGTCCGCTGCCGCACCGCGATGGACGCGCTCGAACCGTGGCTGAAGCTCGATATCCCGATGAAATGCAAGGGTACGGAATCAACAGCGGTCTTTGTCGGCTCATTCCCGGTGCAATATGACGCTCAGTCGCTTCTTGAGGCGATAGCCGGGGCCGCGCCGGAGGCAAGCGAGGTCGACGCGCAGATAATCTCGGCATCGGCCGAGCGCACGTGCGCAGTCGTGATGTGCCACAGGGAGTGTGAAAAGGAAGTTTTCGAGGCGCTGAGAGTCCTGAACTTCGCTTATCCGTCCGACCCGACGAAGCACCCGCCGCGCGTGAGATACGAACGGCTCGAAAAACAGACGGAGCAGAACAACAAGGATTCCGAGGCGGCGCAGGCAGAAATAGTGAAGCTTGCGGACTGCTGCGACGATATCGGCTTCGTCATTGATTATTTTGCAATCAAGAAAGAAAAATATGCGGCTCTCGAGCGCATAGCCATGACAAACCGCATTTTTGTCCTCACGGGATATATTCCGGAGAAGCGGGTATCGAAAGTGGTTGAGATGCTCGAAAAGAACTACACGGTGGCTATCGAGATAACAGAGCCGGACGCTAAGGCGGATGTGCCGGTGCTGCTCGAAAACAACGCTTTTGTCGCCCCCGTCGAGCCGATAACCGAAATGTATTCCATGCCCAATCGCGACGATGTGGACCCGAACCCCGTTATGGCGTTCTTCTACTATGTGTTCTTCGGCATCATGCTTTCGGACGCGGGCTACGGAGTGATAATGGTTATCGCCATGCTCATAGCCAAGGCAAAGCTCAAGCTTGAGCCCAAGATGAAAAAGACGGTCAATATGTTCCTCTATTGCGGAATCTCGACCGTGTTCTGGGGCACGATGTTCGGCAGCTGGTTCGGAGACGCGCCGCAGGTCATAGCGCGCGAGTTCTTCGGCAAGGAGATAGGCTCGACGGCAGTCTGGTTCGAGCCGGTCAACGACCCGATGAAGCTGCTGCTCTATTCGTTCCTGTTCGGCATAATCCATCTGTTCGCGGGTCTCGCGGTCAGGTTCTATATGCTGTGGAAGGACGGCAAGAAGTTTGACGCATTCTGCGACGTCATTCCCGTATATCTGCTTGTAGCGGGTATCGCACCCCTCGGCGCAGGCATAATAATCGATGTGCCGCAGACGCTTACAAATGTCGGCAAATATGTTGCCCTTGTCGGCGCGGTGCTGACTGTTTTGACAAGCGGACGAAGCTCGAAGAATATTATCGGCAAGCTCGGCGGCGGACTCTACGGACTCTATAACACGGCGTCCGGCTATCTCGGAGATATCCTCTCCTATTCGCGTCTGCTTGCGCTCGGACTTTCAACCGGCGTTATAGCTACCGTCATAAACCTGCTCGGCACAATGCCCGGCAACAAGATAGCAAAGCTCATACTGTTTATCGGAGTTTTCCTGCTCGGACATACGGCGAATATCGCAATAAATCTTATCGGAACCTATGTCCACACGAACAGACTTCAGTATGTTGAATTCTTCTCAAAATTTTATGAGGGCGGAGGACGCTCCTTCACCCCCTTAAAAGCAGATACAAAACATTTCAGATTCAAGGAGGAAATACAGTAATGTCTATTTTTTCAAGTCTCGGAACGTCAATAGCAGTTCTCGGCGCCGCTCTTGCGGCTATACTCTCCGGTATGGGCTCCGCAAAGGGAGTCGGCCTCGTCGGTCAGGCCGGAGCGGGCGTCATCACGGAGGATCCCTCGAAGTTCGGTAAGGTGCTTATCCTTCAGATTCTCCCCGGTACTCAGGGTCTTTACGGCTTCCTGACCGCGTTCCTTGCGCTCAACAGAATGGGCGTCATAGGCAGCGGCTTTGAGCCTCTCTCGATAGAAAAAGGTCTTATGATGTTTGCGGCTTGTATGCCCATAGCAATAGTCGGTTACTTCTCCGCGATAGCACAGGGCAAGACCGCAGCGGCAGGCGTCAGCATCATAGCCAAGAAGCCCGACCAGAACGGTAAGGCTATAACCATGGCGGCAATGGTCGAGACCTACGCCGTTATCGCCCTGCTTGTCTCGATCCTTTCCATCTTCAGCATCAGCGGACTCAATATCTGATCTGACGAAAAAAACGGCGTATTTACGCCGGCGAAAGGGATGAAATGATGAGCGGACTTGACAGAATAATTGAAAAAATAAACGCCGATTCTCTGGCAAGCTGCCGCGAGATAGCGGATCAGGCGCAGAAAAGGGCGCAGGATATCGTCAACGATGCGGATGAGCGCGCCGAGCAGGTCTATGCCGAGATTATAGCGGACGCCGAGAAAAAGGCGCAGTCGATAATGACGATGTCCGAGGCGAATGTCAGCGGTATTGCCCGCAGGGCGGAGCTCTCGGCAAAGGTTGAAGCGGTGGACGCGGCGATAGAGGCGGCGTATGACGCCATGTGCGATATGGGCGCGGACGAGTATTTCGCGGCGCTCGAAAAGCTCGCCGTCAGAAATGCCGGAAAGGGCGAAGGGGAGCTGCGACTCTCAAAGAGAGACCTTGACCGCGTGCCCTCGGGCTTTGCGGACAGGATAAACGCTGCGCTCACGGACGGCTCGGTGAAGCTCTCCGGGCAGAGCGCGGATATCGACAACGGCTTTATCCTCGTCTACGGCGATATTGAGATAAACTGCACCTTCAGAGCGCTCATAAACGAGCAGAAGGACATTGTCCGCGAGAAGGTCTGCGGCGTGATATTTTAAACGGCGGTGAGAAATATGCATGAAAATGAATATGCCTACGCCGTAGCGCGAGTCAGAGCCAACGAAGTGAATCTGCTCTCTCCCGCCGAAACGGAACAACTTATAACGGCCGAGAGCTATGATGCGGCTCTGCGTCTGCTCGGCGACAAGGGCTGGCATACCGACGGCGTCGGCCACGACTACGCGCCGATGCTCGAGGAGCATATGAGCGAGGCATGGCAGCTGCTCGAGGAGAGCGCGCCGGATGCGTCGCTGCTCGATGCGCTTGTTATCAACAACGATTTCTTCAATCTCAAGGCGGCGCTAAAGGCGAAGTTTTCAGACCTCGACCCTTCCGACTACGTTGTAAGACCGAGCGTATGGAACCCCGATGAGATAATCGGCTGTGTCGTGCAAAACGAGCTCGATTCCCTGCCCGAGTGCATGAGAGAATGTGCAAAGGCGGCGTATGACGCGATAGTCAAGCTCGAGAGCGGCAGGCTTGCGGATACCGTGATAGACACGGCGGCGCTGAAAACGAGAAAGCAGTTCGCCGAAAAGAGCGGGAGCGGGCTTCTGATGAAGGAGGTCGAGCTCTCATCTGCGGCCGCAAACATAAAGACTGCTCTGCGCTGCGCCTCAACGGGGAGAACGGCGGATTATATCAAAAACGCGCTCTGCCCGTGCGAGAGCTTCAGCTCGGATGAGCTGATTCAGGCGGCGTTTGAGGGCGTTGACGCGGTTGCCGAGCTGCTCGCAAATACCGAATTCGGTTCCCTTGCGGACAGCCTCAAGGAGGGTCTTACCGCTTTCGAAAAGAAATGCGACGAGCTTTCGGCGCAGCAGATGACCGAAGCGAAATATACCGCCTTCGGCCCCGACCCGCTCGCGGCCTATTACAGCGCCGTAGAGACGGAGACTAAAAATGTCAGAGTTATATTATCTGCGAAGCTCAACGGCTTTTCCGCAGATACAATAAGAGCGAGAGTGAGGGAAGTCTATGCATAAGATAGCCGTTATGGGAGACAGAGACAGTATCTTCGGCTTTGCCTCTCTCGGAATGCACATCTTCCCCGTCGACGAACCGTCCGAGGCGGCGCCGATGCTCCACAAAATGGCGGAGAGCGGGTATGCGGTGATATTTATCACGGAGGCTCTGGCCTCCGGGCTCGAAAACGAGCTTGAACGCTACCGCACAAGACCTCTGCCCGCGATAGTGCCCATTCCCGGAGTCAAGGGGAACACGGGCATGGGTATGAAGAATGTCAGCAGCTCCGTACAAAAGGCGGTCGGCTCGGACATACTGGACAAATAATGACGCTCAACCGAAAGGCGTGATAACTGATATGACTACTGGAAAGATTTCAAAAATAGCCGGACCGCTCGTTGTTGCGACAGGTATGCGCGAGGCGAATATGTTCGACGTTGTGCGCGTCAGCGACAGCAAGCTTATCGGCGAAATAATAGAGATGCACGGCGACAGAGCCTCGATTCAGGTCTATGAGGAGACCTCGGGACTCGGCACGGGCGAACCCGTCGAGTCAACGGGCGAGCCACTTAGCGTCGAGCTCGGCCCCGGACTTATCGAGGGCATTTTCGACGGAATTCAGCGCCCGCTCGAAAAGATACGCGAGCTTGTCGGCAACAGCCTTGTCAGAGGTATAGAGGTGCCCGCTCTCGACAGAGATAAAAAGTGGCATTTCGTGCCCAAGGTAAAGCCCGGCGACAAGGTCGTCGGCGGAGACATTCTCGGCACCGTACAGGAGACCGAGATAGTCGAACACAGAATAATGGTGAAGCCCGGCGTTGTCGGCACGGTAAAGGCGATAGCCGAGGGCGATTACACAGTCACAGAGCAGATAGGCTCGATAGAGACCGCAAACGGCGATGAGCTGCCCGTAACGCTCATGCAGAAGTGGCCCGTGCGCCGCGGCAGACCGTTTGAAAAGAAGCTCGCACCGAACGTTCCGCTCGTCACCGGTCAGCGCGTCGTCGATACGCTCTTCCCGATAGCCAAGGGCGGCGTCGCGGCGATTCCCGGCCCGTTCGGAAGCGGAAAGACCGTCACTCAGCATCAGCTTGCAAAGTGGGCTGAGGCGGATATAGTCGTCTACATCGGCTGCGGCGAGCGCGGCAACGAGATGACCGACGTCTTAAACGAGTTCCCCGAGCTTATCGACCCGCATACGGGCAAGTCGCTCATGGAGCGCACCGTGCTTATCGCAAACACCTCGGATATGCCCGTCGCCGCGCGTGAAGCGTCGATATATACGGGCATCACGATAGCGGAATATTTCAGAGACATGGGCTATTCCGTCGCCCTCATGGCGGACTCGACCTCCCGTTGGGCAGAGGCTCTGCGCGAGATGTCCGGCAGACTTGAGGAAATGCCCGGCGAGGAGGGCTATCCCGCATATTTGGGCAGCCGACTTGCTCAGTTCTACGAGCGCGCGGGACGCGTTGTGTCCCTCGGCTCCGACGGACGCGAGGGCGCGCTCTCGGTCATAGGCGCGGTTTCGCCTCCCGGCGGTGATATTTCGGAGCCCGTCTCTCAGGCGACATTGAGAATAGTCAAGGTTTTCTGGGGACTCGATTCCGCTCTCGCATATAAGCGACACTTCCCGGCGATAAACTGGCTGACGAGCTACTCGCTCTACGCCGACTCGCTCGGAAGCTGGTTTAACGACAATGTCTCCGAGGAGTGGACTTCGCTTCGCGCAAGGCTTATGGCTCTGCTCTCAGACGAAGCCTCGCTCGATGAGATAGTCAAGCTCGTCGGTATGGACGCTCTTTCCCCGACCGACAGACTCAAGATGGAGACAGCCCGCTCGATACGCGAGGACTTCCTGCATCAGCTCGCTTTCCACGAGGTTGACACATATTCGTCTCTTCGCAAGCAGTACCTTATGATGAAGCTTGTCCTGCGCTTCTATGACGGCTCTCTCGACGCTCTCAAAAAGGGCGCGAATATAGAGAAGCTTGTCTCGATACCCTCGAGAGAGAGCATCGGACGCTTCAAATATGTCCATGAAAATGACATTGAGGACACATATAAAACAGTCTGTGCGGCGATAGATTCCGAGATAAAAGCCGCTGTTGACGCAAGGGAGGATTACTGATGCCTAAAGAATACAGAACTATTCAGGAGGTTTCGGGACCTCTTATGCTCGTGCGCGAGGTTGAGGGAGTTAAGTATAACGAGCTCGGCGAAATAGAGCTTGCAAACGGCGAGACCCGCCGCTGCCGCGTGCTCGAAATAGACGGCACGAACGCACTTGTTCAGCTGTTTGAAAATTCCGCCGGAATCAACCTCGCCAACAGCAAGGTGCGCTTCTCCGGCAGGCAGATGGAGCTCGGCGTTTCGCCCGATATGCTCGGCCGCGTCTTTGACGGACTCGGCAGACCCATAGACGGCGGCCCCGAGATAATCCCCGAGAAGAGAATGGATGTCAACGGCCTGCCGATGAATCCGGCCGCCAGAAGCTATCCGCAGGAGTTCATACAGACCGGTATCTCCGCCATTGACGGACTTAATACCCTCGTCAGAGGTCAGAAGCTGCCGATATTCTCGGCCTCCGGCCTGCCCCATGCAAACCTCGCGGCTCAGATAGCGCGTCAGGCAAAGGTGCTCGGCGATAACGAGCAATTCGCCGTTGTCTTTGCGGCTATGGGTATAACCTTCGAGGAGTCGAACTACTTCGTCGAGAGCTTCAGAAGCACCGGCGCGCTCGACAGAACCGTTATGTTCTCGAACCTCGCAAACGACCCCGCCATCGAGCGTATCGCAACGCCCAAGATGGCTTTGACCGCCGCGGAATATCTCGCGTTTGACCGCGGAATGCACGTCCTTGTTATCTTGACCGATATCACGAACTATGCGGACGCTCTGCGTGAAGTCTCGGCGGCGCGAAAGGAAGTCCCCGGCCGCCGCGGATATCCCGGCTATATGTACACCGACCTCGCGTCTATATATGAGCGCGCAGGCAGGCAGAAGGGCAAGCCCGGCAGCATAACGATGATTCCTATTCTCACCATGCCCGAGGATGATAAGACCCATCCCATTCCCGACCTCACGGGCTACATCACCGAGGGTCAGATAATCCTCAGCCGTGAGCTTTACAGAAAGAGCATCAATCCGCCTATCGACGTTCTGCCGTCCCTGTCCCGACTTAAAGATAAGGGTATCGGCGAGGGCAAGACGAGAGCCGACCACTCGAACACGATGAACCAGCTGTTCTCCGCGTATGCGCGCGGTAAGGACGCAAAGGAACTCATGGTTGTTCTTGGCGAGGACGCGCTGACGGATATGGATAAGCTCTACGCAAAGTTTGCGGACGAATTCGAGAAGGAATATGTTTCGCAGGGCTTTGACACCGACCGCAGCATCGAGGACACGCTCAACATCGGCTGGAAGCTCCTCTCGATACTTCCGCGCAGCGAGCTCAAGCGTGTCAGCGACGAGTTCCTCGATAAGTATTACGGCAAGTTCTGAATCCATATGGGAAGAAGTGATAGACTATGGCGGTAATGAACGTGAACCCCACGCGAATGGAGCTTACAAACCTCAAGCGCAAACTTTCCACGGCGCGCAGGGGACATAAGCTGCTCAAAGACAAGCGCGATGAGCTCATGCGCCGCTTCCTCGATCTCGTAAAAGAGAATAAGGCTCTTCGCATCCGTGTGGAAGAGGGGATAAAGCAGGCGAACGTCAACATGGAGATAGCCAGAAGCGCCATGAACGACAAGAGCCTGAGCGTCGCCATGATGCTCCCCACGCAGGAGATGAGCCTCGAGAGCTCGGAGAAAAACGTGATGAGCGTTATGATTCCGGTTTTCGATGTTCAGTACAAGACTGCCGACAGGAACGACATCTATTCCTACGGAACGGCGTTCACCTCGGCGGAGCTTGACAATGCGGTCAGCGCGCTTTCGGAGATAATGCCCGATATGCTGAGACTTGCGGAGATCGAGAAGTCGTGCCAGCTGCTCGCGGGCGAGATAGAAAAAACGCGCCGCAGGGTCAACGCCCTTGAGCACGTTATGATCCCTCAGTATGAGGAGACGATAAAGTATATCTCGATGAAGCTCGACGAGAACGAGCGCAGCACAACAACGCGCTTGATGAAGGTCAAGGATATGATGCTCGAGCAGGCGCACCACTACGACGACCCGTTCGGAATGGAAGCGTAGGAGCATAAATCTGTTGACAAACATCGGATAATGCAATATAATATTAACCGCCGATAAGACTTTCGGCGGTTGATTATATGCGGGCGTGGCGAAATCGGCAGACGCAAGGGACTTAAAATCCCTCGGTGGTGACACCGTACCGGTTCAAGTCCGGTCGCCCGCACCAGAAAAAAGCACGCTTATTGCGTGCTTTTTTCAGTGAAATTTGTTCCGTCGGAACGAGTGAAATATCTTCGATGTGAAATATTTGCTCCGCAAATGTGAAATACGCCTGCGGCGTGTGAAAGCGCTGCGGCGGTGAGGATTTGTTTCACATTCACTTGATGCGAAGCATCAAATTTCACAATTTGCAGAGCAAATTATTTCACCGTGAGCGAAGCGAACAGCAACATTTCGGAGCGCAAGCGACATCATCGGGCGCACAGCGTCGGCGTCATTGAACAATGTTCGGATTTATGATATACTGTCCATATAAACAGGTGATACGAATATAAAAGAAAATAAACTTGCAGAATTATCTGTGACCTTCTCCGTTCAGATTATTAAACTTGTAAAAGGCCTGAAATAAAAGCACGAAACCGTGATTTCCAATCGGTTCGGCCGTTCAGGTGTCTCTATCGGCGCGAACACCCGGAAGTCGGAGCCGATAGGGGAGTAATGCGTCCTAAAAGGCAGCGTTAATGCTTTAAATTGAAATTCTGACATGCTTTATCCCGATGCGGTTATGCACTGCATCGGGATTTTTCGCGCAATAATTTGTATTTTCCATCGTGCAACAAAAATCGAGCGGCCGCCGAAGCGACCGCTCTTTTCAGTGTTCCGAAAGATTAGCTTTCTTCTCTCTTCTTTTTCTTGCTGACAACAGTGCCTATTGCAGCACCGCCGCCGATTACCAGAGCCGCAGCCCAGAGGAGTACGTTAGTCGTATCACCTGTGTCGGGTACGTCGGGTGTGCCGGGCTTGTCGGGTGTACCGGGCTTATCAGGTGTGCCGGGCTTGTCGGGTGTACCGGGCTTGTCGGGTGTACCGGGCTTGTCGGGCGTACCGGGCTTGTCGGGCTTGTCGGGTTTCGGGAAATCGGGCTTCGGGATGTCGGGCAGGGTGGGCTTGTCGCCCTCGGTGCCGTCGGACTCGAATATGGCCTCGAGTATAACGTTCTCTGCGGGCATCTCGAAGGTGGCAATGCTCTTGTTCTCTAACTCAACGCCGCCCTTGACGACCTTCCACTCCTTGAACTTGTAGCCGGGCTTTGCAATGGCAACGACCGTTACCTTTGTGCCTGCCTCGGAGTAAGGCGGATATGCAACGCCTAAGCCGTTTCCGTCAGTTTTGACCAATACGAAATGTATGTCGCGGATAACGCCCATGTCGTCCTCGACTTCCTCGAATATAGCCTTAACGGTTACATCCTCGTCGGGCATTACAAACTTGCCGTCCTTTATCTCGACATTGCCTCTGATGACCTGCCACTCCTTGAGGCGGTAGCCGGGCTTGCCCTTAGCGGTAAGGGTTATCTCGGTGCCGGCGATAGCGGCGCTCGGAGTTGCAAAAGCTTCTTCGCCGTTCTCGTCCTTGAGAACGATTATCTTGTGCTCTGCGGCGAATATGGCCTTAACTTCAACATCCTCGTCGGGCATGATGAACTTGTTGTCCTTTATTTCTACCTTGCCCTTTATGACCTGCCACTCCTTGAAAGCATAGCCTTCCTTGGGGGTAGCGGTGAGGGTTATCTCTTCGCCGTTCAGAGCCTTTTCCTTGTCGGCGGAAGCGGTGCCGTTGCCGTCGGTTGTAACCTTGATGCTGCTCTCCTTGACGAAGATAACTCTGATAACAACATCTCTGTCGGGCATGATGAACTTGTCGCTCGCTATAGTGACCTTGTCGACGCCTTCTTCAACGACCTCTTCCCAACCGTAGAAGATCCAGCCGCTGTCGGGCTCTGCATGAAGGGTTATCTCCGTGCCCGCAACAGCGGTCTTGGGAACGGAATAGGTCTTGCCCTTGCCAACGGGGATTATCGTGATGCTGTGCTCCTCGGGGATTACCTCGGGTATTGCCTCGAAGATTGCCTTGACCTCAACGTCCTCGTCGGGCATGACAAACTTGTTGTCCGTTATCTCTATGCCGCCCTTTATGACCTGCCACTCCTTGAAGCGGAAGCCCTCCTTGGGAGCAGCGGTGAGGGTTATCTCGGTGTCTTTAACGGCTGCCTCTGCGGATGCGGATGCAGTGCCGTTTTCATCGGCCGTCACAGTGATGCTGTGCGTGATGGGATCGGTGTCGGGAGTCGCGGTCAATATCGGAAGCTTAAAGATAGCATAATATGTATATCCCATGTCGTTGGGGCTATACATGAGCAGATTCTCTGCCGCGCCGTAGCCTGTAAGATTGATATTCTCTTTCTTGAGTTTCGAAGCGTCATAGGTATCGAGAACATCGAACAGGCAGCACAGATAGTACTGCGTATCGGCCTCATAGACGGCGGTGCTGTCCGCGGGCACTCTCGAGCTGAACACCGAGCTGATGTTAGTCGGATCGGTGCAGATGAAATAGCCGTTGCCGTAGCCGCTGTCCCATTTGATGCCGGCGTTGTAGGGGCTCTGAGTGACAGCAGTCTTTGCTATCTCTCTCTGATAGCCGTAGTAGAACATAGAGAAGTTGGCGACGGGGGCGGCTATATCCAACTTCCACAGATAGAAGCAGTCGAAAACCAGAGAGGGATGAAACTGATCCTCTTGAGTGTATCCCAGCTTGATTCTGACAGGGGAGCCGGCATATGCGGAGAGGTCAACTTCAACGGTTTCCCACTCTGCGGACTGTTTGGAGTCTATTTCATGATACTGAATTCTTTCATACTCTTTGCCGGCTGCCGAGACATAAATACCAATGGTATCCCTTGCAAAGTTTCCGGTCATAAGATGCCTAACATCAAATGTGAGGAAGTACTTTTGATTGGATTCGAGCTGAAACTCGGGCAGCTCTAATGAGGACGGGACTGATACAGTATGAGAATACTCACCCTCGTCAAACACCATTCTAGATTGGTTATACACACAAAGATATTTTTCACCGTGATGCGGAACCATGTTCTCGATGGTGGTGCTGTTGGCGGTGTAGACGTATGTGTCGGTCTTATCACCTTTTTTCCATCCTGACGGCAGATCCGTTGCCCCTGCTTCAAATCCTTCAAAGCTCTCGGACCAGACTGCATCGCATCCGGCGCGGGTGTGGTCGGGCGTTGTGCTGTCGGCAGAGACGATGACAATCATTCCGAACAGCATGAAGCAGCAGAGCATCATACTTAAAATGCGTTTTTTCATTTTGTTGTTCCTCCGATTTGTATTTTTGTTTCTCCCTCATTTATTTCTTGGAAGGACTTTTTTGCTCCGGCAAAAGCCGGTCTGACCTATGAGCTTTTACAGACCATATATCACCGCCCTTTTAAAACGCAAAAAACCGGGGACAGCGCAAAAATAGCCTGTCTCCGGCATAGTTATGTTTATTTTGTTATGCAAAAAGACCTGTTGCTGCAGCAAAAGGGCAGAACGATTCACTCGGCTCTCGCCGAGGAAAATATTCATCCTGCCGTATCCTGTCATTGCAAGGTCCTCCGTCCGTTTTTTGGGTGCCGCAACCCGCGGGGTAGGGGGGGTATCGAATGAAGCAGATTATACTTTTGGTGCTTTCCGGGATATATTATATCACCTGTAACAGAAAAGCGCAAGTATTTTTGCGGATTATGTATATTATTTCACATAATATTCGCACGCAAAAAAATCGAGCGGCCGCCGAAGCGACCGCTCTTTTTACTTTTGTTAGCGTGTCGGAAGATCAGAGATTAGTTCTCTTCCTTCTTCTTCTTGCTGACAACGACAGTGCTTATAGCAGCGCCGCCGCCGAGAACCATAGCAGCAACCCAAAGGAGAACATTGGTGTTATCTCCGGTGTCGGGTACTTCGGGAGCATCGGGATTGCTGGGAGCCTCGGGAGTGCTCGGAGCCTCGGGAGTGCTCGGAGTGCTGGGATCCTCGGGCTTGTTGGGCTTGTCGGGCTTCGGGAAATCAGGCTTCGGGATGTCGGGCAGGGTGGGCTTGTCGCCTTCGGTGCCGTCGGACTCGAATATAGCCTCAAGTATAACGTTCTCTGCGGGCATTACGAACGAAGCAATCTTCTTGTTCTCTAACTCAACGCCGCCCTTGACGACCTTCCACTCCTTGAACTTGTAGCCGGGCTTTGCAATGGCAACGACCGTTACCTTTGTGCCTGCCTCGGAGTAAGGCGGATATGCAACGCCTACGCCGTTTCCGTCAGTCTTGACCAATACGAAATGTATGTCGCGCTTAACGTTCATGTCGTCATCGTTCGGAGCGTCCTTGATTTCCGCAAAGATAGCCTTAACGGTGACATCCTCGTCGGGCATAACGAACTTGTTGTCCTTTATCTCGACATTGCCTCTGATGACCTGCCACTCCTTGAAGTAGTAGCCGTCATTGCCCTTGGCGGTGAGAACTATCTCGGTGCCTGCGATAGCATCGGTTGCGGATGCGGAAGCGGTGCCGTTCTTATCAGTCAGAACAACGATCTTGTGCTCTGCGGCGAATATGGCCTTAATTTCAACATCCTCGTCGGGCATTATGAACTTGTTGTCCTTTATCTCGACGTTGCCCTTAACAACCTGCCACTCCTTGAAGGCATAGCCTTCCTTGGGGGTAGCGGTGAGGGTTATCTCATCGCCGTTGACAGCCGTTGCTTTATCGGCGGAAGCTTCGCCGTTGCCGTCGGTGGTAACTTTGATAGCGCTCTCCTTGGAGAAGATAACCTCGATAACAACATCCTCGTCGGGCATGATGAACTTGTCGCTGGCGATTGTGATATCGCCCTCAACGACCTTCCAGCCTGCGAAGAAATAGCCGCTGTCGGGCTCTGCGGTAAGAACTATCTCAGTGCCGGCAATAGCAGTCTTGGGGTTGGAGTAAGCCTTGCCCATCTTGGAGGGCTTTACGGTGATCTTGTGCTCAACGGGGATCTTCTCGAAGACCGCATTGATAACAACGTCCGTGTCGGGCATAACGAACTTGTCGTCTGCTATCTCAATCTGACCCTCAACAACTTCCCACTTCAGGAATCTGAAGCCCTCGTTGGCTTCTGCGGTAAGGGTGATTTCCGTGCCTGCGACAGCGGTTTCCGCGGATGCGGTTGCAGTGCCGTTTTCGGTTGTAACGGTGATTGCGTGTGCAACGGGATCAACTTCGGGCTGATCGGGATCTGCGGAGACTGTGAAAACCAGTCCGAACAGCATGAGGCAGCAAAGCAGCATGCTTAAAATTCGTTTTTTCATTTTTTTGTTCCTCCGATTCGTTGTTTTTTTAAGTTTTCCCCCGTGCGTTTTCGTGCGGAGGGAGTTGCCGTCCGGCTTGTCCGGTTCGGCAAGTTGCAGTTTTGTCTGCTACATATCACCGCCTTTTCAAAACGCAAAGACCCGGGACAGGATCTGAAAGCCCGACTCCTGCGAAGTTCTATTTATTTTTTTATTATACAAAAAGACATAAATCGCAATAAAAGTACGAATACTTTTCGGATTGCACCGAAAAAACAATCGTCTCATATCCGGTTATTGCAGAGTCTTCCGTATGAACTTTTGGGCTGTACGCGGTTTGCGAAGCCTCGGCAAAAAAATAGAACAGCTTGTGTTTTTTTTGTTATTTTACAAATATATTATATCATTTTGTAAAGGAAAGTGCAAGTGATTTAATAAAAACTATATACTTTGTTATAACGTAGTTTATAAAATTTCCTTATATTTTAAGTTATATAATTCGCAGCGCCTCGAGCACCGATTTTTGATTTTCGAAGTTCGGAATTATCATGTCCGCGCCCGCGGAAATGAGCCTTGCGCGCTTCTTTTCGTCTATGCCGTCGCCGGTTTTTTCGTCCGTCGCCGCGCCGACCGCATAGCCGCCGAGCTTCGCCGTAAGCTCGATTTCGACGAACCCGTCGCCGAAGGTGACAAGCTCCTCGGGGTCGAGCTTCTGCTCATCTATCATATTCTTTATTACCGCCTCCTTCGAGCAGTCGAGCAGTGCGTCCCTCGCGCCGTGGATGCCGCCGTCGAACAGCTCCCGAACGCCTATGAGCGACGCCTCGTATATCACGTCATCCTCGTCCGTGCCGCTTGCAAGAAAGCATCTTATCCCCGCGTCTCTGAGCGCCCTTACGAATTCGACCGACCCCTTGACCGTGAGGCTGTCGGGAGAGAGCGCGCCGCTTTCGAGCCCCCTCTTCCTGTCGGCTATCCGCATTTCGAGCCTGCGCAGATATTCCTTTTTATATTCGCCCGGGTCAACGTGCTCCCCGCCGCGGCGAACGACCGCCTCGTCAAGCGCGATGCATTGGAATATGGTCTGCTTGCCCGTCAAGCGGTCGACAAATTCGGTCACCTCTTCGCGTATGTCGTCCTCGCTCTCGCCCGTGCCGAGCGCCTCTATGACCTCACAGAAATAGGGAACCATGACCTTCTGCCAGCCCTCGCGGATAAGGCTTATCGTGCCGTCGAAATCGAACAGGGCGCATTTGAAGCCCGCGCCGGTGTATTCTTTTATTGTTTCAATTGAAAAACTCATCTCAATGCCTCTTGTTTTTTATTTTGCGAGCGTCTCTATTTCCTCGGGCGACGCGGTGCCCGTGACGCCTATCTTCCTGACCGTTACGCCGGATGCGAGTGACGCGAATTCCGCCGCCGTTTTGAAATCGGCCTTTGCCGCCAACGCCGCGGAAAAGGCGGAGAGCGAGGTGTCACCCGCGCCGCAGATATCAATCTCGCCTTTATAGAGTACTGCCTCGACTGCCTCCGCAACGTTTCCGTCCGTCACCGCCGAGCCGCGCTTTCCGAGTGTGCAGAAAACGGTCGAGCGGTTCTTTTTCGCAAGCAGCTTAGCCGCCTCGATAAACTCGTCATATCCCGCGTCCGCGTAGCTCTCGTTATTATAGACCGCGCGCCAGCATTCGACCTCGTTGGGCTTCAATATGCAGTCGGTATATTCGCCGATGTTGCAGCGGCTGTCCGCAATGACGGTGAGCCCCGTCCTTGCAAGGGCGATTATCTCATCGCGCACGCGCTTTGTTATTATGCCGAACATGAACTGATCGGCAACGCACAGCACGTCGATATTCTCGGCGACTTTTCGTAGGTTTTCAATGACCCTGTCCTCAGTCTCCTTTGATATCGGCTCGTAGTTGCCGAAGTCGAGACGCGGGTCCTCGTACTCAAGCTCCGATATGCCCTTTCGCATGGGCTTGCAGTAGGCGTTGGTGAAGCGGTCGGGCGCTTTGATAACAAAATCCCTGTTCATGCCGCTCCTTTCGAATATGTCCTCCATGAGCATACCGCGCCAGTCGCCGCCGATAAGCGATACGGCAAAAAGCTCCTTGGGCGCGAGAGCCGCGAGATTCGCCGCAACATTTCCGCCCGCGCCGAGATAGACCCGCTCGCCGACTATCGGCAGGGGATAGTGCGGAGTCTCGCGCGAAAGCTCGGATTTTCTCATGTCCGCGTGCCAGTAGATGTCAACGCAGAAGTCGCCGATTATTCCTATTCGCGCGTTTTTTATGCCCGCGCATATTTTTTTGACCTGTTCCTTTGAAAGCATGGCTTAACCCTCGTTAAAGCTATTTAAAGCTGCTCTTTGAGCTTGTCGTAAAGTGTGGGAATTGTTATCTGATGGTCGCCCTCGAAGTGCCAACCCCAACCGCCGCGGCAGGTCGGGCGGTTGACTATATTCTTGCGCGGGCGGTAATAGTAGTTCGGATCCTCGTAGCCTATCTTGCAGCGGAAGTTGCCCAGGCGCACGAGGTCGAAGTTTGCGGTTGTTATATTAAATGTCGGATAGCCGAGATTTCGCGCTATCGAGAGCGTCTTTAAGAATACCTCGGGGCCTATGACTGCCGAGCCGAAGTTCAGGAAAACGCCGCCGTCGAGCTGCGACACGCTGTAGGCCATCTTCTTGAAGTCGATTCCGGAGCATTTGCCGATAGCTCCCATGTCGCAGGTGGGGTGCTGATGGATGATATCCGTGCCGAGCGCTATATGATAAGTTGCGGGAATGTCCAGCTTGTATGCGTTCCAAAGTATGCAGTCCTCGCGGTTGGGGAACTTTTCGGGGTGAATGTCTATGTACTCGCCGAGCGCCTCGCCGTAGCCTAAGTCGAGCTCCGCGCCGCGCTTAATTGCCTCGTTCATCCACGCGCCCGTCTGCTCCCACATTCCGAATGAGCCGTCCTCTATGGCGGTCGGCACATCCTCCGAGGTGCCGCCGAGATACGCCAGCTCAAAGTCGTGTATGCTCGTCGCACCGTTTGCGGCGATGTGCGTGATAACACCCATCTTCATCAGCTCGATGACATAGCGCGAAAGGCGGTTCTTGACAACGTGAGCGCCCATGCTCCATATTACCGGATGCCCGTTCTTGCGCGCCTTGACTATTCTCTCAACAAGCTCGTCAAAGCCCTCGTATACAAATTCCTCGTGCGGCGTGACCCCGGGAGTCATCATATTGTCTATGGTGACGAGGTTGTGCCTGTCCTCGGCGGAATATGTCTTTATTCCTGAAAAATCAAGCTGCATCTGTCTGCGAAGCATAATACCCTCTCCTTAAATCATCGTTCTTATCGGATTTTAACATATTGCTGCGGAATTTACCACAGTTTTACTAAAATTTGTTGCAAATTCCCACAAAAAGCGATACGCCCGCAAAATAACTGCGGGCGCGCCTGCTTTAGGATTATTTTTCGCTTGAATCCTTTTCGTTTTTCTCTTTTTCTTCTCTCGCGGCTCTCTTTTTCTTGATGAACACGGGAGTTATCTTGTCGAGGGTCGCTTCGAGCTTCTGCCATTCGGCTTCGGCCTTTACCGAGTCCTCCTCAAGGCGTTTGTCCATGTCGTAGTACATGATACTGCATCCGCAGTGGGGGCAGTTGGGCTTTAAGTCGAATATACCGAGCTTACCGCCGCATTTCGGGCATTTGCGTTCCATTTATATCTCTCCTTCCGACTTGGATATCGTCTTCGAGTTGAGCTCGCGGCGGGCGATCATCTCTTCCTGGATATCCTTGAGCTTCTTGCCCTCAAGGTCGTAGAACTTAAAGGGTATGAGCGAGATGAGCGACGCCATGGGCGGGAGTATGGTGACCAGAGCCCAGAGCCAGAAACGGGTGTTTATCTGCGGGTTTTCAACAAGCTGAAGCGAGTTGTCCGCGAGCTGAACGGTGACAAGGCCGATGACCGGGATTATGGCCGTTGCGATAGCCGTGCAGAGCGAGCCCGTGAGCTTGCTGATGAAGGTCAGCAGCGAGAACGCCATGCCCTCGTTTCTTTCGCCCGTCTTCCACTCCATGTAGTCGACCGTGTCGCCTATCATCTTTGTGGGGACGACCATGTTTATGCTCGTCAGCGAGCTGAAGATGAAGCCCTGAATCATAAGCAGCGGGACAATGACCGCCGGGTTGCGATAGAATTTCATGCCGATTAGGAAGGTGGTCGTACCGACGAGTGCCTTGAGAATAGTTGTGCGAACGACTATCTGCTTCGACGTCCATCTTCTCTCGAGAGCGGGCAGGAGGAGATAAGTCAAGAAGCCCGAGACAACGCCGGGAATGCCGATTATCGTGCCCCAGCTCGCCGCGCCGAGGGAGAATATGTAGAAATACTGCGCGAATGTGTCGGTAACTCCGCCGACGGTTGCGAGAATGTTGGAGCAGACTATGAGAAGCAGGGGCTTGTTCTTGAAAAGGAATCTGAAGCAGTCGAGAACCTTCGGCTCGTCGGAATTCTGAACCACGCGCTCGCGGCAGAAGATACCGGAGAGTGAGAACAGTCCCATGCCGACAGTTCCCGCGACAATTCCCATGACAAGGAAGAGCTGGCGCATATTGATTCCGATAACGCCCTTGTTGCTCAGGTCGATGAACAGCGAGATTATGGGGGTGACGAGTCCGCCGATTATGCTCGAAATGAAGCGGGCGGAGGTGATGGCGTTCGATCTGTCGATGGGGTTCGGGGATATGGCGGCGGACAGACCCCAGAACGGAATGTCGCCTATCGTATAGAAGAACTCCCAGATGAAGTACGTGACGCACATATAGACTATCTTGAGCGTCGTCGACTGAACTCCCGCGAGGAATTCGGCGCCGCCGAAGAATACGACTGTCGCTATTCCGAGCGGAATGGGCACGAACAGCAGATACGGGCGGAGCTTTCCCAAGTTTGTGCGGGTCTTGTCAACAAGGGTTCCCATCAGCGGGTCGTTTAGCGCGTCCCAGATACCCATAACGGTTATCATCGTTGCAACCGCTCCCTCGGGTATGCCGAAAACGGTTACAAGGAAGAACGTCAGCTGCATACGGACCATGTTGTAGCCGATGACCTGACCGCCGTTTGCCACGCCGTAGAGCACCGTTTCTTTTACTCCTACATAACGTTTTTCTTTCAGCCTTTCGTTGTTGGCCAATTTGATTTCCTCCTCCGTGCGCCCCGGGGCGCAAATGGTTTTGTTTTTATTTCAAGTTTTCGCATTCGCTTATGAATTTCTCAACCGCCGCCTCATATGCGCGCGGGTCGGTATAATAGCTCTGAGCGTGGACTGCGTTTTCGACCGTTAGCATTTCTTTTTTCGTCGGGCACGCATCGAAAAGCTCCTTTTGCATAGTCACGGGGACGAGCGCGTCCCTGCTGCCGTGGATGAAGAGTATCGGCCTTTTCGCGCTGCGCACGGCCTTTATCGGCGAAGCGTCGCGCAGGCTGTATTTGCAGATTATGCGGCAATACAGATTGAGTATGTACAGCAGGGGAAACGCCGGCAGCCCGAACGGATTTTTGAGCTGATAGGCAAATTCCTCCCATGCGCTTGTGTACGAGCAGTCGGCGATTATACCCTTTACTGCGGGGTCCTCTATCCTGTCGCTCATCATCAAAACCGTGGCGCCGCCCATTGATACTCCGAGCAGAAATATGTCAAGCTCGGGGAAATGCCCGCGGGCATAGTCTATCCAAAGAAAAGTGTCGGTCGATTCGTGCGTGCCGTAGCCTAAAAATTTTCCCTCGCTCTCGCCGCAGCCTCGGTGCTCCGGCATGAGAACGGTGTAGCCCGCTTTGTGAAAGTAAGGCGCGCAGATGCAGAATTCGCATATCCCGGAGCTGTGCGCCCCGTGGCAGGCAACTATCATGTGCCCGTTGCTCTTTTCGGGCTTTAATATGCGGGCGTATATCTTTTCGCCGTTCGATGCCGAAAGAGTAACTTTTTCAAACGGCATATTTTTGAACTCTTCTTCGGCTTTTCTGTGATCTCTTGCGAAGTCGTCCTCGTTTTCCTCGCTGTCCGATGAACGGAGCTTTATCGGCTTATACCATATTACCTGGTTGAATACGACCGCGCAGACCGCGAACATCAATATGATTACCGCCGCAAGAACAACGAGAAGAATTATCGTCACGGTCTTCATAGCTTGCACCCCTCAAAAGTCATGTCTAGTAAGACAAGCACCATTATACGGGAACAAATCTCAAAAAGCAAGCTATATAAAAGCAAATTAAACATAAAATAATATTACATATCTAAATTTATATTAATTTTTCATAGATTTTACGGTTTTTTGCTTAACTACAGATAAAATGTACTCTTTTTTATATAAAAAATACCTTTACTCCGTGAAAGCCATGATATACTCTAAATATAATAGAAAAATTATATGCACTTTTCACATAGGAGCGTTGAGATGAAGTTTGATATAAACGAAAAAAGAAAATATCAGACGGTTGAGGGCTTCGGAGCGAGCGGCGCGAAAGAGAAGAAGCGACAATCTGATATATCAAAAGAACTCCCGGTGCAAGAAGCATCGGGAGTTTTGCCGTATATAGCCGTATATAAATGAAATGCGTCAAGCGGCGAAAGTCGGTTAAAAAATTTAAACACAGTGTTGCATTGACTGTCCATATGTGCTAATATTTTATTAAAGTTGAGGAGGAATTTTAGTGAAAAAAGAACAAATGACAGCGGAAAAAATTCAAAAAAAAGAGGCGGCAAAAGCAAAAGAGCTTGCAAGACGCGAGCGCGAAAAGCTAAGACCCAAACGAAGCGGGTATCTCGTATATCTCGTGTTTTTGGTCAGCCTCGTATATGTTACCGATGAGATTGCCTCGCAGATAGGCACGCTGATGAAAACGGAAATAGCCAATGATCTGATGGCTCGCTTCGGAGGGAGCTCGGTCGGGGCGCTTGATATAGTGAGCTTTATCGTTATCCCGTTTCAGGCGCTGTCGATTTTCTATAAACCCCTGTCGGACAGATTAGGCAGAAAAGTATTCCTCGTTGTCAATACGGTAGGCATGAGTCTTGGAATGCTCATTATAGCGTTGACGCACGGACTTTTGCTCTATGTCGTGGGCGCGTCGATAATCTGCTTCTTCGTCCCTCACGATATGCAGGTCGTCTACATTATGGAGTCGGCTCCGGCGAAGCACAGAGCCAAAATATATTCTATTATAAAGTGCGTGGCGACGGTAGGCGTCATGCTCGTCCCGCTTTTCAGAAAGCTCTTTATGGCAGACGCGTCGCAGTGGCGTTACGTCTATCTTGTGCCGGCGATAGTCGGTTTGATTACTTCGTTTGTAGCTCTCCTGTTTGCAAGGGAGACGGACGCGTTCCTTGATTCGCGCATAGCGTATCTCAAGATGAGCGAAGAGGAGATAGCCGCCGCAAAGAAGGATAACACGAGCAAGGACGCCCAGGGCGGATTCTTTACGGGGCTTAAATTTGCCATGAAGCATAAGCAGCTTCGCTGGGCATTTATCGCCACAGCCCTCTGCAGTATCGGCGTTATAATCACCATGCACTATCAGGTTGTCATGTCCTACGGCTTCGCCAAGGGACTTGTGGAGAGCGGGAAGTATTCCGCGCTCGAGGACGCGCTTAATGCCGCGAGCGTCGGACCGGTAACGGCGGCGCTGTTCATGTTCCCGATAGGCAGCGCGGCGGCGCAGCTGTTCGTCGGCTTTTTGGCGGACGGAATCGGCAGAAAACGCTCCTCGGTGTTCATGACCGCGCTGACCGTCGTCTCGTTTATTTTGCTGACTGTCGGTTCCGACCGCAGCTGGCAGCCCTATTTTGTCGGAATATGCTGCGGTGCGTCCGTGGGCGGCTTCTGGGGCACGCTTGATTTAAACGGAATAATAATTTCCGAGTCCTCCCCGACAAATCTCCGCTCGTCTATTTTGTCCGCTCAATTTTTGGCCATGGGCGTCGGATATATTGCCGCATACGGCATAGGGCTTCCGCTCATAACCGTTTTGGGCAACTCGCATGTGCCGGCAGTCACCTTCTGCCTCGCACTCCCCGGAATGGTAGCGTCGCTTGCGGTGATGATGGCGAAGGTGCATGATACAAAGGGCGTTGACCTTGACGCCGTGACGGGAACGGAGTGGGACTGATATGAAAATAGTTATCGACAAAAACACACCGACAAAAGAGTTTAGGCATCATTGGAAGTTCTGCGTCGGCTCGGCGCACGCAACCTATGCGCTCAGACACGATTATACCGTTCAGCTTGCAAAGGTTCATGAGGAGCTCGGAATAGAGCGGGTTCGTTTTCACGGAATATTCGGCGACGATATGCACACTTTGACGCGGGCGACGGATATTCTGCCCATGCCCTTCGGACGCTCCTATGTCGAGCGGACGTTCAGGCAGTGCGCCGCGGCATATGACAATATTCTCTCTGCGGGCATGAAGCCGTTTGTGGAGCTCAGCTTTATGCCGAAGCAGCTCGCCATGTTCGGCTTTGCAAAAGGCTTTTTCTTCTATAAGCCGATAGTCAGTCTGCCGCGCTGCATGAAGAAGTGGCAGGAGTATATAGGTGAATTTGTAAGATTCCTTATTGACAGATACGGAAAAGAAGAGGTTGAAAGCTGGTTCTTTGAAGTCTGGAACGAGCCTGATTTGCCGGTGATTTTCTTCGACGGCACTCAGAAGGATTATTTCAAGCTTTATGCCGCAACCGCGCGGGCAATAAAGGCGGTTGATAATAAGATTCGCGTAGGCGGTCCCGCGACCTCCGGCAATAAATGGGTAGAGGAGTTCGTTACCTACTGCTCCGCCGAGGGAGTCCCCGTCGATTTTATATCCACGCATCAGTATGCGGGAGATCCGCTGGGCGGCGTTGAGGACGACGGAAAGGGCGTCAGCCTGAAAATTGATATGCTCGCGGCGCTCAGAGGAAAAGGAACCCTTGACCGCTCGAGTATACTCGGGCTTTACCGCGCCTTTATGGGAGTCGGCGATGCGCCTAAAACGCTCAGGCGGGATACATTTATAGATTCCGCGCAAAGAGTCAAAAAGCTTGTCGGCGAGCTTCCGCTTTACTATACCGAGTGGAATATGTGCGCCAATTTTTCAGCCCCCTGCAACGATACTTCAATGCAGGCGGCATATGACCTGCACGTCATTCTCAACTCCGACGACAGCATAGACGGCTCGTCGATATGGTGCTTCTCGGATTTGTTTGAAGAGTTCCACCAGTTTCCGGAGGAGTTTCACGGCGGCTTCGGTCTGATGACTCAGTCCGGCATCAAAAAGCCGGCATATCATGCTCTGCGCTTTTTGAACGAGGCGGGCGACACGGCATATGAAATTCCGCACGGAGACAGTGTAGATGCGGCCGTGTTTAAAAAGGAGAACGAGACTCACATAATACTTTCAATGCTTGACTTCGACGCGAAAGACGGCAGAGAGCAAATAAATATAAGCCTTGAGTCGGACGAGCCTTCAACGGTAACCGTCAGCAAAATAGACGCCGAGCATGTCAACCCGCTTCGCGTCTGGGAGGGGATGGGGAGACCGCAGGTGCCGAACCGCTCGCAGCTCTCCGAAATAGAAGAAGAATCCGCGCCGCGCGAGGAAGCGCTTCCTTTTGAATACCGAGGCGGAAAGATACTGCTCAATACGGATATAGGCGCGAACGAGATTCGGCGGATAATTATTCGCAGATAACCAGTACAATGCACGGAGCGTTTTGCGTTCGGCTGTTGTTCCGTGATTTTAAAATGAAGAACTCCCGGTGCAAGAAGCATCGGGAGTTTTGCCGTATATCAATGTTTCGCAACGCAGAAAAAACCGCGCCGCTTACGCTCGACGGCTCTGCGCTTCGGGGCTGAATAAAAGAAGGGGTCTCGCAAGTGCTGAACATGCCTTAGCCCACAGCCTACGCCCAAGACGCCTCATGCGCTCGCCCCTTCCGCCGTATATAATCAACCCCTGTTGCAGCTCTTATTCTACAACAGGGGCTTTTTCTTTCAATGTCTGTTTTGCGGATATAGCCCGGGCAGCCTCGAAATTTTTGTTTTTTCGAGTGTCTGCTCTAAAAGGGACTATATCATAACAGACGATCTTTGATTTTTTATCTATAAAACAAAGAGCAAAATGCTCACTGTCCAATAAAATATAATGTACTTTTTGTAAATAGACGTATAATTTCATAGAGTTATCTCATCAAATAAAAGGATTTTTCGACTTTAGAATCCGATTGCCGACAATTTGTCCATATTTTCTTTTTTGAGCTTTTCTGACGAATGGACGTATTTATTGAGAGTTATTTTAACATCCGAATGGCCGAGAATTTCGCTCAGTGATTTAATTTCAAATCCGACTTCAACGCACCGTGTGGCAAAAGTGTGCCTCTGTGTATGAAATGTAATGCCGTTTATTCCGCAATCTCCGGTATATTTTGAAAAACGGTACTGTAAGCTGCGCGGCTCCATAAACTGCGTACAGCAACCGGTGAGAACATATGCGTCGGGGGATTCCGCCTGCATTGAGATGCACATTTTTCGCAAGTTTTCAGTCATAGGTATCCATCTGTCAGATGAGTCGCTTTTCGGAGAGCTTATCTTGATTTCCGTTTTGTTGGGATTTTTATCCGAGCCTGTCTTTTGAAGACGCTGCATGGTTCGGCATATGTGAACCGTGCCGTTATCGGTTGATATATCGCCCCATTTGAGCGCACATATCTCGCCTATCCTGAGACCTGTGTACATAGCAAGCATGATTCCGAATTTACAGCTGTCGGTATTAAAAGTCAGGTACTTTATAAGTCGCTCCTGCTCTTCAACGCTGAGTACTCTTATGTCTTTTTTTGCACGTTTCGGATATGATATATCAACCTGCGGAAGATCGCGTCTGTGAAAATGCCTGATAAACTTTATTATGGAATTTAAGACAAGTAATATATCCTTTACGGTCTTAGGGGAAAGAGGACGGCCTTGTTTTGAACCTGATTCCAAAAGCCTGTTTTCGAAGTTCATAATTTTCAGCTCATCGATTTCTTCGGGTCGCAACGAACCCAAAGCCGGCAAAATATGATTGTTGACAATATTAAAATATTTAACATATGTAGAGTCTTTTATTCTGTTTTTTGTTACGGCAAGCCATTCCCCGCAGTAATATCCTAAAGTCTTTTCGCAAGATTTTTTGTCTACCGCGATTGCTTTAATGCGAGTCTTTTCTGCACAAATTTTTTTGTTCTGCAAAGAAGATGTACATTTGATTGTTTCGGATTTCGAACTTTTAACATTTCTATTATTCGTTGTCATAAGATTACCTCCAAACTTGTTTATTATGATCATTCGACAATATATAACAGACAATATTAAATATTGGCACTAAAATCGGAAGCGAGATACTGATTTTTGCTTTATGTTTTGCGACTGAAAATTTTTTTAATAATTTTGTGCGTATTTGCCGATTTAGCATTGCGTTTTTTGCAATTTCGTGCTATAATCAGTAAAAATATGTAGACGTAGATGTTTCGTTGATGAGATAACTCTACGAAATACAGATAATATTGTGTATAAAACGGTTTGCTTTGCTTCGTTTTTTTTATAGCCGCTCGGCGGCAAAGGCACCACTCGGGTGTCATATAGGAGTTTTGTGGGGGATAAAAGAAGAGAGGAGATCGGGGTACTGAAAAGCAGGGGGCTTTTCGGTATGCGGTTGCTATGGAAACGGGAAACGCACAGTATTGGTTCAGCACGGAAGAAGTTAACGGTTTAGAAATTAATGAATTAAAAGTTATAAAAAGAGCTGTCCCTGAGACTCTGAAGGTCTCGGGAAGCAAAGCATATTTGTTCTTTAAACGAGCCTTCGACATTGTGGCAGTTATTGTCGTGGGTCTCGTTTTATTTTTATTTATGCCAATAATTGCTGCTGATTACGAAAGCCTTTTGCTTGTACCAACCGAGTAAGAACCGATTCCTAAAAGGTGGGTGAGAATTTATGAATTATTCTGTTTTAATGTCGGTATATGCGAAAGAGGAGCCGGTATATTTTGACGAAGCCATAAGAAGCATGTTGAATCAAACTGTGAGAACTGACGATTTTGTTATAGTTTGTGACGGAGTTCTGACGGACGAGCTGGATGCTGTTTTGAAAAGACATTTGTTGATGCATCCGGGGATAATACATCCTGTTTATTTGCCTGAGAACATCGGAACCGGAGCGGCTTTGAACATAGGTATTACGCACTGCAGGAACGAATTGGTGGCCAAGATGGACTCTGATGATATATCCATCCCAACCAGATGTGAACAGCAACTGGAGGAGTTTGTCGCAGACGAGAAGCTGACGGTTCTTGGCGGTAATATTATTGAATTCACGGACAGCACCAGTAACCCCATCAGCAGACGGCTGGTTCCGTGCGATAACAGCGGTATAAGGAGATATGCAAGACGCAGACAGCCGTTCAATAATATGACGGTTATGTATAAAAAAAGTGCGGTTTTGGAAGTTGGCGGGTATAAGAAGATGACCCGCGGAGAAGATTATGATCTTTATATAAGACTTTTACTGAAAGATTTTTATTGTAGAAATATCAATGAAAATCTGGTCTATGCGAGGATAAAAGGCAAAGGCGGGGACAGAAGAACTTCACTGGCTACTTATCGCGGGTTCATAAAAACCAGATGGTACGCGCTGCAGACAGGATATTCGAATTTATGGGATTTTATAGTTGCGTGTAGCGCACAGACGGCGGTATTTTTGGCACCGAATTTTTTGCAGGAGTATGTTTATCGGCGTATATTGCATAAGCCGGCTGAAGAATTGCTGTCAAATAATAATAAGCAGCGGGACAACTATCTTTCAATGAGATAGAAACAGATTCACGTACATATAAAACTTGGAGGATAGATCGAGAGTATGGTAAAAACAAAAAATTCGTCCGGTGCGGCGGATAATAATGAGATAACATTATGGAGCGCGGCACGGCTGCTGTTCGGCAAGTTCTATTGGCTGTTGATTTCCGGCTTTGCCTGCGCACTCGTCGTCTGGCTTATTACGACATTTCTTATTGCCCCTACTTATAAGTCAAGAGTAAGCTTCTATGTCTATAACAACGCCGACAAAGCGGCTCACGCGAGCACAATAAACAACAGTGACCTTCAAGCGGCGGAAAGCTTGGCTACGACGTACTCAAAAATACTTGAGAGCAATTCGGTGCTTGATGCGGTGCTTAAGGATCTCGGAAACAAATCGGATCTCAGCAGAAAAGAGCTCAGCGAAATGATCGAGGTTTCGGTAGTTTCGGACACTCAGCTGCTGGAGGTTGTTATCAAATCAAAAAGTGCCGAATTTGCCTGTGATGTCGGAAAGTCGTTTGCGAATGTTGCTCCGACGGAAATAGTCAGAATTACAAAAGCGGGCGGAGTTGAGGTCGTCGACCGACCCGAGGTTGCAACGGAAAAGTCGTCTCCCAGAACCGTATTTGATACGGCGATAGGCTTTATTATCGGTGTTATAGGTGTTTCGGTTGCGCTGATACTTAAAATGCTTTCGGATACAACCATCTATTTGCCGGAGGATATAGAGAGCATGCCCGGTGTCACCGTTTTGGGTCAAATACCCGAAATAGAGGTTACGGCGAAAGAATATAATAATTGGAAGCTTGTGAAGGGAGGGGTGATTCGCTGTGAAAGTAAGAAAGATAAAAATGATAAATCAGAACAAAACGGTGACTGATACCGTTTCGGTCAACAGAAAGAGACTGATAAATAACGACAGTCCCTTTGCAATAAAAGAGGCGTATGTAAAGCTTAGAACCAGCCTTATGTTCTGCATGAAGGCGGATAAGGAGGGTCCTTGCAAAGTTTTTGCAATAACCAGCGCAAATCCGTCCGAGGGAAAAAGCCTCACAGCCGCCAATATTGCAATAAGCTATGCAATGCTCGGCAAAAAGACACTGCTTATAGATGCGGATATGCGTAAACCCACCCAGCGCAGGCTCTGGAAGGTTGATATATCGACCGGTCTTTGCGATTTTCTTGCCGGAATGGGTCAGCTTGAGCTTGTAAAGGTGGACGGACTTCCGCTGTCGATAGTCTGCACGGGCACAATACCGCCCAATCCATCCGAACTTCTTGCTTCGGATATAATGAAGCAGTTTATCAAGCGCTGCACCAAGACTTATGATTACATAATTATTGACACTCCGCCTATAAATACGGTTGCGGATGCGCAGATAATCTCAACATTCGTGGACGGCGTTGTGGTTGTTGCAAAGTCGGGCTCGACCACAACCGATGAATTGAACATGGCTCTTGAAGCGGTTGATCGCGCAGGCGGAAACCTGTGCGGAGTGGTAGTCAACGATATGAATATGAAATCGCTTAAATACTCCTATAAATACAGATACAGCGATAAGTACGGTTACAAGTACGGCTATAAGTACGGGTATAAATACGGGTATAAATACGGACACAAGTACGGCTACAAGTATTCATACAGTGACGGTACAAACAGCACGAATTAAGTGATATTGCAATGGATTTTACATTTGATTATCATTCTCATATACTCCCGGGCTGCGACCACGGGAGCGACGGTATAGAGACATCGCTCAAACAGATAGAAATGGCTGAAGGCGCGGGCATAAAGACCATATGCGCAACGCCGCATTTCTATCCGCACAAGGAGAGCGTTGAAGCGTTCCTTTCCAGGCGGCAAAGAACATATGAAGCTTTAAAAGAGCGTCTGCCGGACAATGCACCGAACATCCTGCTCGGAGCGGAGGTGCTGATTTGCGACGGGATGGAGCAGCTTGAGGGACTGGGGCGTCTGTGCAGGCAGGGGACAAACGAGCTGCTGCTTGAGCTGCCGTTCTACAAATGGCCGAATTCCGTATGGGAGACAATCGACTGTCTCAATGACTGCGACGATATACAAATAGTTATCGCCCATGCGGACAGATATCCCCCGGAGAGCATCGAAAAGCTGATAGGCGAAGACATTCCGCTGCAGCTGAATGTCGAATGCTTCAAAAAGCCTCTGCGGAGAAAGCAATATATATTGTGGACAGAAAAGGGATATGTCAGGTATCTCGGCAGCGATATGCATATGCTCGAAACGGGATATAAGGATTGGGTAAAATGCAGAAAGATTTTGGAGAAGCATATTTAACGACACATACAAAGAGGAAGTAAATGAAAAATCTCACGCAGCTCAATGAACTCAGCGAGCACCAAAAAGTACTTCTTTCTATGCTTAAAGATTTTGACGCAGTGTGCGAAAAGCGCGGTATTCGCTATATGCTTTTTGCGGGCACGGCGCTCGGCGCAGTCAGACACAGCGGTTTTATTCCGTGGGATGATGATGCCGACGTTATTCTGATGCGTGCGGATTACGAGAAGTTTTTTGAATGCGCGGCAAAAGATTTTGATGCCGAAAAGTACTACGTTCAGCGAGAATACGGCGCACACTGGCCTATGCAGTTTTCGAAGCTCAGACTCAACAATACTGCGTGTATAGAAAAATATCATCCTAAAGATCCTGAGCTTCATCAAGGAATATATATTGACATTTTTCCGTGCGATAATCTGTCGGATAACAAAGCGGTCAGAAAGCTTCAGTTCTTAGCTTCGAAGATAGTGATTGCAAAGGCTCTGTATGCCCGCGGATATGAAACGGACAGCTTCGCCAAAAAGTGCTTTATGCAGCTTTGCCGTCCGCTTCCTCTTGAGCCGTTCAAAAAAATTTGCATTCGTCGAAAAGATAGCAGCTCTTATATGGTTCATTCGTTTTTTGCGGCGAGCAAAAGCTATGAAAAAAGCATTTTTCCGCGCGAATGGTTTGAAAAAACCATGCGTGTGCCATTCGAGGATGCGGATTTTCCCGTGTCGTGCCAATGCTCGGAGCTCCTTAACAAGCTTTACGGCGATTACGAAAGAATTCCTCCGCCGGAGGAGAGAAGATGCAAGGAACACGCTGCGATACTTGATACCGAGCGCTCATATACGGAGTATCTCGATGAGCAGCGTAAAATGAAAATAGATGTATACACAAGAAGCATAAGATAACATAAACATCGAATCGAGGAGAAACATGAAAGAAAAAGCAAAGCCATCCAACAAAAAGAAGCTTATAGCGGCTGTTGCGGTGTCGGTTGCCGTAATTATTGCCGCTGCGGTGACAGCCGTATTTATATTGAAAGACAGAGGCGGCTCAGACGACGCTTCTGCAGCCATATCTACGCCGATCGGTAATTTCACTCTCCCTGCGGAAGTTATGCAGAATATGGAAATTAAAGAAACCTCCGAGGGTGATGTTTACCGCGCGGGATTTTACGGCTCCGTCAGAGACAGTCTGATTCTTCTGTTTGAACTTGTTGTCGGCGGGGACGAGGGACGTTACCTTTTAGGCAGCGCACCGGATAAGCACAGAAAAATGTGTAAGGTGTGGTTAAATATCGGCGAGATAAAGGCCGATCCCTCATGGTCCGATGAGGATGTTAAAAGGCTCAATCTCATGCAGTCGTGTGTGAACGAAATAATCAGTCAGCTCAATAACATGAAGAAATTCGAGAGGGCGAAATGATAAAAGATGCGAGAAAAAAGATAAAACGCAAGATTGGCGCTTTGATTTATTACACTTTCGCTCAAAAGCTTCCGCCGTCATACAGTTCGGTTAAACTCGGGCAGACGGCATGGCGCAGATTTTGCGGAAAGCTAATGCTGGCAGATTGCGGTGCTGAGGTTAATATTGAGAAAGACGCGATCTTCTCTCAAAAAGTCACACTCGGTGATTTTTCCGGCATAGGTATTAACGCTAAAATATACGGCGAATGTCACATAGGCGCTTTTGTTATGATGGGCACGGATGTTACTGTCATTACAAGGAATCACAGGTTTGACAGAACGGATGTACCGATGATGAAGCAAGGCTTCGAGGACGAAAAGCCGGTTTATATCGGAGATGATGTATGGATAGGCGACCGCGTTATAATTTTGCCGGACGTGCATATCGGAAACGGGTGCATTATCGCGGCCGGCAGCGTTGTGACGAAGGATGTGGCACCTTATACTGTCGTGGGCGGAGTTCCGGCGCATTTCATAAAAGAGCGCTTCTCCGAAGAGCAACTTACAAAGCATGAAAACAGTCAATGTCAATGATTCCTAAACTTATGATTATGCAGAAAGCGGTGACAACGGTGCGGGATAGAATACCATTGATGCTTTTGCTGGCAGCAGGTACGGCATTCACCTCGGTATGGCTTATTGTTCTGCGAAAGCGACTTAAAATGGCATGGTATGCGGCAATACCGCTCGCGATATTTCACACGATCTACGGAGTGTTCACGGTAACGGCGTTTGCCTTTCTCGAGAACGGGTTCAATAAAGAGACTTTTGGCAATATGAGTCTGTTCGGCGGAGTGTTTTTCATGCCGTTGGCATACTGGCTGGGCGCAAAAATCTCGAAGCGCCCGATGCGTGAAGTATTCGACGTTTTTACTCCCTGTATGATTTTCACTGTCATGTGCGCGCGAGTAAACTGCGTTATTTCCGGATGTTGCCTCGGACTTCCGATTCCGGGCCTTGACGGAACGCGATTCCCGACGAGGGAGGCAGAACTGATTTTTTATGTCGTTCTGCTTGCGATTATCTGCCCGCGCATAGTAAAAGGCAGGACGGGCGGAAAGGCCTACCCCGTTTATATGATGAGCTACGGAATATTCCGTTTTATCATCGAGTTTTTCCGCCAAGCGCAAACGGACACTCTTTTCCATTTGTCGCATATGTGGGCAACCTTATCCTTAATAATCGGCATAAGTATTTATGTCGAATTGAATATAAAGGGCAAGAAGTATAAAAACGAAAGGAAGAAGATAAAGAAATGAAAGGAAGAATTACCGAAAGGTTTGTGGCGCTGCTCCTTGTAGCTCTCACAATAATGGCTTTTCTGCCGTCCGTCACGCTGCCGTCTGCTGCGGCAACATCCGGCACGGTTGCCGGACTAAGCGATGAAAATATCGGCTTGAGCTTCGCAGGTAGTGCGGAAGATGCGTGGAGCGCAACCGCTACCGGTGTCATCGGCAAGGTTCGGTCTACGCCAGGGACAGGTTGCGGCAGCAGTAGCAACTATCGTTCTACTCTGACGATTACCAACAAAAAGGACACAAAGGCTACGTTGTCCTTTGACTATGCCGTCGTGGTAAGCGATGGTACGATCTTGGTGAACAATACCACGGTCACAGCAAACGACAGATTCAGCAAGGAGCTTGAAGCCGGAGGAACAGTAGAGGTCGAGATTGAATCCGGCAGCCCCAACGCCGACACCATGATTACCATGACCAATGTGAAGTTGGTGTCCGATGTGACTGCAACTACGACTTTCCTGCCTGCCGAAAACGGCAGTTATACAGTTGACGGCAAAAAGGTTACGGAAAAGTTTTCGAAAACCCAAAGCTCAACGCAGGCATATGCGCTTGTTGCAACTCCTGCAAGCGGGTACAAGTTTTACGGTTGGTACAGCGTAACCGAAGATAAATTATTGTCTACAGATTTACAAACCAGCCTTAATATCGATGCAGACAAGACAATTATTGCTAAGTTTATTTCTTCAACGACACCGACGTTTGATGTTGACGGCAAATCTTTTATCGATCTTGAAAAGGCTGTAGATTATGCACGCGAGAGCGGTAAAAAATTAGTTACGTTAGTTGAAGACGGCTCAATAAGCGGAAACTATACCATTCCGGCGGGCATTACGCTGCTGATTCCCTTTGATGAGGCCAAGACCTGCTATACCGCGACTCCGACAGCTACTACCGTCGCATCGGCAGCCAAGCCTTTCCGAACGTTGACCATGGCAGAAGGCAGTTCTATCACACTTGCAAACGGAGCGTCTATCAGTGTCGGCGGACAGTACTATGCAGCCGGCGGCGGTAAACAAGGAAAAATCGTCGGCCCTTACGGCTTCATAAAAATGGAGTCCGGCAGTGCCATCACCGTGCAGTCCGGCGCAAACCTGTACGCATGGGGCTTCATCTCCGGCAGCGGCTCTGTCACCGTGAAGTCCGGCGGCTCCGTTTACGAGTGGTATCAAGTTCTGGACTTCCGCGGCGGCAGTGCCTCCAGTGCAATGGGTAATAAAGTGTTCCCGTTTAACCAGTATGCGGTTCAAAACGTGGAGGTGCCGCTAACACTTCATGCCGGTGCAAGCGAGACGGTTTATACTGCGGTATATGCCATAAGAAAAATCAATCCCACATCAATCCCGTTTATTGGCGAAAACGGCATGTTTAAGCTTGTTTCCGGAAGCCTTACCAAGGCATATGACGGCAGCACGGACAGAGTTATCTATACGGTCAACGGCACGGCCGAGGTCAACAGCTTGAACCTGAAACTGGCGGGCATGAGCGTCAGCTCCAGCAGCTATGTTTTGCCGCTTACAAATAATATGACCATAAACCTGACCTCCGGCAGCAAACTGACTGTCAATCAGACGGCGGCTCTGCTTCCCGGCGTACAGGCGTCAATTGCAAAGGACGCCGAATTAGTGGTGCCCAGCGGAAAGAGCATCTATATCTATGATGTGGACGAGTGGGGCAGCTATTGCAGCGGTGGCGGAAATGCACATTTTGTTCCGGTGGTCTACGCACCCGGCAGGACAGGCAAGCGCGCACCGCTTGCCGATGCAAAGGTGGATGTCAACGGAAAGCTGACCGCAATCGGCGGCATTTATACCACCGCAAGCGGTGCGGACATCTGCTCCTCCGAGGGAACCGGTCAATATGTCCGGCATGGTGCACCCGGCACGGAAACAACAACATATCAGTACACGCAGAGCGGTTCCGACGTGAAAGCCCACGAGATTCCGATCACCCCCGCAAGGCTTCACAACGCCGACGGCAGTTATGCCGACACGAAAGACGCGCACTCGGGTACTACATTCTATTATTCAAACGGTGTGTGGGGAACTGCCAAGCCCTGCGATCATAAAAATACCGAAATCCGCAACGCCAAGGACGCAACCTGCACCGTGCCCGGCTATACCGGCGACACCTACTGCAAGGATTGCGGCGAGAAAATAGGCACCGGCACGGCTATTCCCGCTAAGGGACATAAGGAAGTTGTCGATCCTGCCGTTCCGGCGACCTGCGAAGAACCCGGAAAGACCGAGGGCAAGCACTGCTCGGTCTGCAACGAAGTTATTGTCAAGCAGGAAGTTATTCCCGCCAAGGGACATACAGAGGTTATCGATCCTGCCGTCACGGCAACCTGCGAAGAACCCGGAAAGACCGAGGGCAAGCACTGCTCGGTCTGCAATAAAGTTCTTGTTGAGCAGGAAGCAATTCCCGCAAAGGGACACCGGTGGACGGAAGTCGGTGTTATTGTAACAGAACCTACGTGCGAAAATGCAGGCGTAATGAAATACACTTGTATGGATTGCGGTCAAACAAAGACCGAGGCAATAAGTGCGACAGGGCATCGGAATATCGTTGCAATCGAAGAAAAAGCTGCAACCTGCACCGAGCCCGGTCACAAGGCGGGTACAAAGTGCCTGGATTGTAATGCAATACTTTCCGGGATGGAAGTAATTCCCGCCAAGGGACATACGGAGGTCATTGATCCGGCTGTTGAGCCGACTTGCACCGAACCCGGCAAGACCGAGGGCAAGCACTGCTCCGTCTGCAATGAGATTTTAGTTGCGCAGGAAGAAATTCCCGCCAAGGGGCATACGGAGGTTATCGATCCCGCGGTAGAGCCGACCTGCACAAAGACGGGACTGACCGAGGGCAAACACTGCTCGGTCTGCAACGAAGTTCTTGTCAAGCAGGAAATAGTTCCCGCCAAGGGACATACGGAAGTTATCGATCCCGCGGTAGAGCCGACCTGCACAAAAACAGGACTGACCGAGGGCAAGCACTGCTCGGTCTGCAACGAAGTTATTGTTAAGCAGGAAATAGTTCCCGCCAAGGGACATACGGAGGTTGTACGCGATCAAAAACCTGCGACCTTGACTGAGGACGGATACACGGGCGACACATATTGCGCTGAGTGCGGTATTCTTATTAAAAAGGGTGAAGTTATACCGAAAGGCGGCGTAATCGTCAGCTGGGTAGTTGAAGGTGAAACAGTAAAAACGGAGGCCTGCAAAAAAGGCGAGAAGCCCGAATACACGGGTGCGACTCCTTCAAAGGCCGAAACTTCGCGCTACACCTACGAATTCAGCGGATGGACTCCGGAGATATCCGAGGCAACCGAAGATGTGACATATACGGCGCAGTTTACAGCGATAGGTAAGAACGGACTCTGTGTTGAGGGCGATGACACCTACTGGATAAAGGACGGCGTGAATGTGACGTTCCCCGGACTTATCAGAATAAATGTCGGTACGGATGCCGCGCCGCACTATCACTACTATTATTTCGGCGAGGACGACAAGGCCGTAAAGGACGGCGACTATAAGGTTGACAAAAATAACGGCCTTCCGCTTCCCTGCTATAAATACAGATTCGATGCCGACGGAATTATCGAACATGACGAGGATACGTCGAAGAACGGTATTTGCGACGGCGACGGTTCAAGGTTCTACTATATCGACGGCGTAAAGGTCGGCGAGGGACTCATAATGGTTGACGGAAGCTACTATTATGCAAGAACATCGACTGCAGAAATAGTCAGAAACCGCAGCTATTGGGTAACAAAGACTAACGGGCTTCCCATAAAAGAGGGAACCTATAAGTTTGATGCCGACGGCAGAATGATTATAAACGGATTTGTCGAATACAACGGATTTACCTACTATTACGATAACGGAAAGCTCGCCAAGGGCTTCACGAAGATAGGCGACGACTATTATATCTTCAACACCTACAGCGGAAAGATGTACAAGGACGCCGATATGTGGGTCGGAGACAATCAGTACGGCATTGAAGGCGGAATGTACTACTTCGATGAAACCGGCAAGATGGTTCTTCCGGATGTTGAAAACGGTGAGAAGAGAATAGTTGAAAAGGACGGCAAGCTCTATCTCATGATAGACAAGTCGCTTGCTCCCGAGGGTCTCTATGAGGTTGACGGAGAATACTACTACGCACAAACAAACGGACTGCTCGCCGTTGACAAGGCTATTTATGCAACGACCGAGCTTCTCGACGGAACCGGCTGGTACAGGTTCGGTGCCGACGGAAAGCTTATAAAGAACGGCTTTGCCGACTGCGGCGGATTCACCTTCTATTTCACCGACGGCATACGTGCCAAGGGCTTCACGAAGATAGGCGAGGATTATTATATCTTCAATGCCTACAGCGGAAAGATGTACAAGAACGCCGATATGTGGGTCAGCGGTGAAAATGAGTATGGCATTGAAGGCGGTTTACACTATTTCGACGAGACCGGCAAGATGACAGACGCTTGAGATGTAACAATCTTATTTATTAAAATGCCCTCCCATATTTTATATGAATGTAATATGGGAGGCGTTTGGTGGAAGCATTATCCGTAAAACGAGAAAGGAATGATAAAATGCAAAAATCAAGGACAGCAAAAGTTATATCGCTAATTTTAGCGATAATCATGCTCGTCGGCATTTTTCCGGCGTCTGTTCTGGCAGATACCGGAGACAAAGTCAACCGTTATGACGAATTCATAACCGACCTGACCTGTCTTGAGGAATATGCCAACGAGTATGTCAGCGAGCATCCCAATGAGGATACTGCGGCACTTGTAATCAACTATGTTCGCAGCGGAGTGGAAAAATATACCTCAGGCACATGGACTACGTTCTGTGGCCCGGAAAACACTGCGTTCGTTAACTTCGTTGCACAGCAGGATGAAGCCAACGGCACATTTGCCGCAAAGCTTCGCAGCCTCGATAAGTTCACCCTGCCGAACGGTGACGAGGTTGAATTTGCGCATATGTTCGGCGCAATGGATATGGCATATCATACCGGAAACCAAAAAACCGCAGATCTCGGCAGCTGGGCGGGCGATATATGCGACCTTGTTCAGCTCACCACCAATGCGGGAATAAGCGGTACGGTTGAAGAGATGGCCGAGGAAATACGTACGAAAAACGATAGATATTTCCTTTATGATCATCCCGATCCGGAGGTTCATTCTTTCGGTATTCTCGATCTGTACGGAGATCTTGATGCTTTTTATATTCTCAGAAAGCTTAGCTTAAACGGCTCGATCAGTTCCGTGATGAAAAACTATTTCACGAAGAATCTCAATGACGGACTTCGCGCCAAGTTCTTTCTCGACAACAGATTTGACGGCCTGTCTCAGAAGGATGATATCAGAGACGCCGTTTATGAGACGTATTGCGCCAACGAGGGCGTGAGGACTCTCGAGGGAACATATCTCCCCAACGGAGTTAATCCGGATATAAGAAAGGCCTGCTGCTATGCTTTTGCAGATTATCTTTACGAGACGGCAAAGGATCTGCTCGGCAACTCTTATTACAAGGTCTTCTCCAGCAAAAAGTCTAACATTGCTCCCGGAGTTACGCAGGAGATAAAATACGCAACATCCAAAGATAACAAACAGCTTGTTTATTATCTTGCCACAGCGGATATTACGAGAGGCGACGTTAGTGTCCATGCGAACTACAACGACAGCAATCCGGCTGCCGGATGGAAGATGTCTCGTGTCAGCGACCAGGTGAATGCGGCGCAGAAAAGGCATTCAAACCCCGACGATCCCGATAATTACATCGAAAACTATAATGCGGTTGTGGGTGTAAATGCGGACTTCTATGATATGAGCAATGGCGTACCGCACGGTGCTTTGATTATGGAGGGTGTTGTATACCATGATCTTGGCAGCGAGAACTTCTTCGGTATTCTTAAGGACGGCACACCGATAATAGGCGGAAGAAAAGAGTGGAATGCCAACAGCGGTAATATACAGGATGCGGTCGGCGCAGATGTATATCTCGTCAAAGACGGAAAAATAGTACCTGAAGCCGGCAACAACTACTACTCAAGCCGAGCACCCCGTACCTGTGTCGGCATTACCTATGACGGTCAGATAGTGCTTATGACGCTCGACGGACGCCAGGAGCCGTTCTCGGCGGGCGGCAGCTTCATTGAGATAGCCCAGATAATGTACGACGCAGGCTGCGTTGTAGCGGTCAACCTTGACGGCGGCGGATCAACGACCTTTGCCGCAAAATCGGAGGGCGCCGAAAATGTATCTGTTGTTAACAGACCTTCTGACGGATATGAGAGGTCGGTCGGCACATCGCTGCTGGTGGTCTCGACTGCCAAGCCGTCAAATGTATTTGATCATGCGGTAGTTTCGGCAGATTATGATTATCTTACAGTCGGAACCGAGCTTGACATCGATGTCAGGGGCGTTACTGCTACCGGCGGGGCGATTTCCATCCCGGAAGGCGCAACTCTTAAAATCTCGGATGAGAGCATAGGAACTATATCTGCCGGCGGCACGTTCACTGCAAAAAATCTCGGTGATGTGAAAATACAGCTTGTGGCGCAGGACGGAACGGTTCTCGGCTCGAAAACCTTACATGTTGTTGAACCGACAGATCTTAAATTTAAAAGAGAGAGCGTAAATGCTATATTCGGAAAAGCCGAAGAGCTTCCGCTTGAGGCGTCTTATAACGGAAATGTTGTTAAGATAAATCCCGGTGACGTTCAGTTTGGCTTTGTAAAAATAACGCTTGTGTCTATCGGTCAGGTTGAAGGCGGAAGCGTCAACACGACAAAAACGGAGTTGGTCTTCGATTATCCTGAAGCGGGCACCGTTAACGGCTTTAATTTTACTCCTAAGGAAGACAGCACTTTGCGTACACTGACCATCGGCGCAGTGCTGAAAAGCAAGCTTCCCGAATTTCAGAATGCGATAAACAGCGAGTACGCAAGGGTATATCAGGAGGCATTGTCAAAGGGCTACACGAAAGAAGAGGCTGCTATTCAGGCTCAAACTGCCGGAATAAATAAGGCTCTCAGCATAGCTGCCAAGCTCACGGTTTATCTCTATAGCGAAGACGAAGCGAGCTTCGATTTTTCGGAGGCTACCGGCGGAAGCGCCCTGATGGCATGGAAACGTAATGTTTCAAATTCTTACTATAACGAAACTGAAAATGCATATTATGCGATAGATTCTAACACTCAGTCAGAAATATCATATACATTTGCAGTCGATATGTCAAAGGTATCTATACCGGAGAAGCTCACGGGGCTGTTATATATGCTCCCGGGAGGAGATCAGGAAGGCCGCACTGCATGGGATTTCCTGCTTCAGTTGGCCGAGCGTATAAGCCCGCTGACTACCGTTTCAATAAGCATAACCGTTCCGGAAGGCTTTACTGTGGATACCTCAAAGCTCAGACTTGCAAACGAGTATTTCACTCTTACCTCCGCTAAGGTTGAGGGCAACAAGCTTATTGTAGTATGTAACTTTAAAGAGCAGTCCGAGCCGATAAATCCGACAACCGCAAATCCGCTCTGCGTTCTTACCGGACTTAAATTCATACCTAAGGATGGCGCTGCATGGTCTGAGGACGGAAAGCTTGACTTTACACTCAACGGACAGCTTGACTATGATATCTATGCACATTTCCATGTTCTCAAGACACTTGCTCAGCAGGAAGAGTATCAGCAAAAATACGGACTGTATCCCTATGACAACAGCGCAAACATCAACGGTGACTACGGTGCTCATTTCATGGATACGGCAGACAGCTTTTCCGATAAGTTTGTCCTCGTGAAGAAAAGCAAGGACGGCTGGAGCAGAGAAAACGGTCTCTGGTCTTTCTACCGCAACGGCAACACCTTGACCGGTATCCAGAAGCTTCCCAGCCATGTTGAAGGCGAGACCGGAGAGTATTGGTATGATCTCGGCACTCAGGGTCACTGCACCGATAAGCTGACAGGACTGTTTGAATATGAGGGCAAGCACTATTATGCCCGTTTCGGAGAGCTCGTTTCCGGATGGCAGTCCATCGAAGCGTCAGACGGCGAGTCGTATTTCTATTATTTCGATCCTGTTGATTATACCATGTATACCGGGGTGCAAACAATAAAGGGACTTACCTATACCTTCAATGATGAGGGTGTTATGGTAAGAGGTGCATTCCGTACTGATTCAAACGGAACAAAATATTATGTTGCAGGAGAGTCTGTTTACCGCAGATTTGTTACTCTTGAAGAAGGTACGTACTGGCTCGATGTCAAGGGCTATGTTGCTTACGGAAACGCTCATACCGTTACGACGAATGTCAAGGATATTACTTGGTATCATTTCGACGAGGAAACCGGACTTATGACCGGACTTTGCAACGGATTTTTCGATTATAACGGCGAGCTTTATTATTGCGATGAGAACGGAAAGGTTTTTTACGGTCTTATCAAGACTGACCGAGGAATAATCTTTACTGCTACCCGTGGTAAGGTCTACGTCAATACGGGCTGTTATGTTGATTCTACCACCGCAACCAGAGGCTGTAAGCTCGAGAACGGAAAATACTGGTGCGATGAGAACGGCATTATTGTCGCTGACGGATTTGCGGATATCGACGGAGAAACGTACTACTTTGTCGATTACGCCCATGCCAAGGGTTTCACAAAGATAGGCGATGACTATTATATCTTCAATGCCGCAAACGGAAGAATGTATAAGGATGCCAATATGTGGGTCGGCGACAATCCGTACGGCATAGAGGGCGGAATACATTATTTCGGCAAGGACGGCAAGATGTTCATTCCGGATCTTGAAAACGGCGAGAAGAAGATAGTCAACGAAAACGGAAAGCTCTACTTCACTGTTGACGGCGTTAAAGTGTCCGAAGGTCTCTATGAGCTTGACGGCGATTATTACTATGTTCAGGGTAACAAAGAGATTGCTGTCAACAAGGCTTTCTATCTGTACAATGATGAGCTCAAGGGCGGAGTCGGTTGGTACAAATTCGGCAATGACGGAAAGCTCATAACTGACGGGTTCGTTGAGTGTGACGGAAAAATATTCTATTTCTCCGGCGGAGAGCGCGCCAAGGGCTTCACAAAGATAGGAGAGGACTATTATATCTTCAACACTTACAGCGGAATGATGTATAAGGATGCCGATATGTGGGTCGGAGACAATCCGTACGGCATAGCGGGCGGAATGCATTATTTCGACAAGGACGGCAAGATGGTAGGCTGATAAACAGTCGTTCCACAACAATTTCTGCGGGGCTTCGCGGTTTCCGGAAGCCCCGCTTGAGGTTTTTTATTTTATGAGTATTGAGACACTTATAGTGACAATTGACAGGACAGACGGAAGTCTTGTAAAAAAAATGAATATCCGGACCGATGCAGTTGTGGGAAATCAGTGCGTTGAAAACTCGGTTTGGGAGTTTTGCGAAAACGGCAAAAAAACAGTTTTTTATAACACTACGGAACGCGGCATCGGAAAAAACAGAAATATCGTTTTGAAAAACGCTCAAGCTGATATTTGTATTTTTGCCGATGACGATATGACTTTTTTGGACGGGTATCCCGAGACGGCAAAGAAGGCATTCTCGGAGTGTCCCGATGGGGATGTTCTTATATTTAATTTGGTTGAAAAAGATCCGAGACGTTATATAAACCGGAAAAAGAAGAGAATACGCAAATATAACTACGCCAAATACGGAGCTGCCCGAATAGCTATACGCCGAAAAAGTATAGTCAACGCCGGTATAAGCTTCAGTACGGAGTTTGGCGGGGGCTGTAAATACTGTGCGGGCGAGGATACTATCTTTCTCAAGGACTGCCTTGACAAAGGACTGAAAATATATGCCGTGCCCTACGCTTTGGCGGAAATAGACCAGCAGGCCGAATCAACTTGGTTTGAAGGTTATAATGATAAGTATTTTTGTGACCGGGGAGCGCTGTACGCACGTCTTTATCCGCACTTGAGTGCACTGTTTTGTATGCGTTTTTTGCTTCTTCACAGGAAGAAATACAAAGGCAGCATGGGGGTTTTGAAAGCAATGAGCCTGATGCACACCGGCGCAGAGAAATACAGAAAGGAAAGAGAGGAACAGTAGTTGAAGTTTAGTATTATAGTTCCCGCTTATAATGCCGAAGACTTTCTTTGCGGTTGTGTGATGTCAGTGCTGAATCAAACATTCTCCGATTGGGAGCTGATTATTATAGATGACGGCTCAACCGACGAAAGCGGGATTTTAGCCGATCAGTTTGCTCTTGAGGACAAAAGAATAAGAGTGTTTCATCAGGAAAACAGGGGGCAGTTTTACGCAAGGCGTTGCGGTATAGAAAACGCGACCGGAGATTATCTGATTTTTCTTGACAGCGATGATGAGATTACGCATAATTGCCTTGAAATTATTGCGAACACCGTACAAAACAGCAATATTGACATTGTCTTTTATGTAGGCAGAATAGTTTGCGGCGGCTTAGAGACGGACCGATATGTAGGAAATTTGGGCGCGGAGAAGAAAAATATATCGGCTGACGAAATCAAGCGTACGTTGATTTCTTCTAATGATTTTAATTCTCTCTGGTTAAAGGCGTTTAAACGGGGACTGTTTGAAGATGACAACACGGATTATTCGGCATTTCTCGGAACGTGTTGCGGTGAAGACAAAGCGCAGCTTTTTTATCCCATAACAAAAGCAACGAATATAGTATATATTCCGGAGTGTCTTTACAGATATAATTATCGCGAAAACAGTGTGATGCACATATATGATATGGCTTCGGCGTCAAAAAAGCTATCAAATGAAATGTTTAATTTAATGTATGAATATATGAAAATATGGGGAAAGGCGGATAAAGATTGCATAAGAAAGGCGGCAGCTTACTATTTGAGAACCTTCCTGGTTGTTTATTATGACTTGCGTAAAAAGGCAATTGCCTGCGGGGAGTTCAAACAGTTCAGAAGATATAATTGGATGAAGCACCTTAATAAAAAGGCTTTTAAATATTGCATGAGTCGAGAGCTCGGCACAAAAGAAAAGCTTAAACTATTGACGGCGGTAATCGGATTTTGATTTTGGAGGCTCTTAACCGCATATGAAAAAAAACAGGATGGAAAAATCCAAACTTAATATTGTAACGACGCTTATAAACCAGTTGGTCACGACAGCCTGCGGAATAGTGATACCCGGAGTTTTTATCAGCGCATTCGGTTCTGAGGCATATGGAATATCCGTCTCGGTTACACAGTTTTTGTCATATATAACCCTGCTCGAAAGCGGAGTCGGAGGAGTTGCACGCGCGATGCTGTATGATCCGCTCGCAAGAGGCGACAACCGCGGGATAAGCTCGGTCTATTATGCAGTGAGAAGCTTTTTCTATCGCGTTGCTATAGCCTTTACAGTCTACAGCATTGCAGTGGGTTTAACATATCACAAGCTTGCTCATGTCGAGATTTTTTCGAGAACATATATTTTCTTCCTTGTTCTCGTGATCGGTATGTCTACCCTTGCAAAATATATGGGCGGACTTGCGAATTTAACACTTTTGGCGGCGGACCAGAGACAATATATCAATAATATCATATCTGTCGGAATAACTGTCATAAATACTCTGTCTATACTTGTAATGACAGGACTTGGCTGCGGATTACTGTCGGTAAAGCTCGGCAGCAGCATTATTTTTGTGATACGACCGTTGCTTTATTCGCTCTATGTCAAAAAGCATTATCAACTCAAAAGAAATGAAAGGAATAAGGCAAAGCTTGAACAAAAATGGACGGGTATAGGACAGCACTTGGCATATTTTTTGCATACAAACACGGACGTAGTGCTTTTGACGCTGTTTGCCAATACCAAACTTGTGGCAGTATATTCTGTCTATAATCTTGTGATAAGCAGCATTCGTGCAATAACCGAATCTTTTTCGGGCGGAATGGAAGCGGCCTTCGGCGAGATGATAGCCAAAGGACAAAAGGCAAGGCTGAGAAATGCATACCTCAGATATAAAACTATGATAACGACCGCTTCATTTGTGCTTTTCTGCTGCACGGGTATACTGATAGTTCCGTTTGTCAGATTGTATACAAAGGGAATAACTGATGCCGACTATATTCAAACGGCCTTTTCGTTTATTCTTATGCTTGCCGAGGCTGTCAATTGTATCGTACTGCCGTGCTCGTGCCTGCCTGTTGCGTCAAACATGCTTAGACAGACCCGTTGGGGAGCTTACGGAGAAGCTATAATAAATATTTTGTTGTCATGTATCCTTATAAGACGTAGCCCTCTTTTGGGTGTGGCAATCGGCACCTTGGCAGCTACAGTATTTAGAGGAGCCTTTTATATGATTTATTCTTCGAAGAAAATTTTACAAATTTCATCCGGAAGGGTTATTGCAAAGTTTATCGCGGCAGTTGCCGGTATGTGTGGCGTGACGGCAATCGGAAGATATATTATCTCTGCGTTTGCGATCGAAAACTATTTTCAATGGGTGTTGTGCGGCGCAGCTGTGTTTGCGGCGGTAGGTTTGCCGGCAGTGGTTTTTGCAAGCTTTAGAATTAAGCATCTCGGAAGCAAAGAAAAAGAAATCAGTGAAAAACAATCTCTTAAAAATACCGATTCGGAGCAAAAAAATGAGCAGAAAGCGTATATTGATTGTAAATAACAATATGTACATCGGCGGAGTGCAGAAAGCACTTGAAAATTTGCTTTGGGAAATACACTCCGACTATGATGTTACACTCCTCCTGTTTTATAAAGGCGGAGAGCTTTTAAATAAAATTCCGCCGGATGTAGATTTAATTGAGGCGGCATCACCGTTTCGGTATTTAGGAATGTCTAAATACGATGTTCGCGGGGTAAAAGAGAAGTTACTAAGGCTTTTTTTGCCGCATTTACATGTGTGTTTACAGTGAGAAAAACCGTCGGGCTTATGGGCCTGACACAGAAAAAATTACGTGGGTATGATACCGCAATATCATTTTTGCATAGCGGAAAAGAGAAGACGTTTTACGGCGGCTGCAACGAGTTTGTGCTAAATTTTATAGAGGCGGAGCAGAAGATAACTTTTGTTCACTGCGATTTTGAAAAAATCGGTGCGACGTCTGAAAAAAACAGAAAAATATACAGTGGGTTTGACCGAATTGCGACGTGCTCCGACGGATGCAGAGCATCATTTCTCAGGTGCTTTCCGGAGCTTTCTCAGAAAACCTATGTTGTTAGAAACTGTCAGAATTACAATGAGATAAAGCGAATGGCGCAAGTGTCCCCGGAAAAGGTTGAGGGGAACGGATTTAATGTTCTGACGGTTGCCAGATTCGGAAAAGAAAAAGGTATACCCAGAGCGGTGAGAGCATTTGCCGGAATATGCAACGCGGAAAGCAAGATCAGGTACTACATAATCGGCGACGGTGCGGAACGACGGGAAACAGAAGAACTGATATCCGATAATTTGCCGGCCGGTGTCGTGACCTTGCTCGGGGAAAAAGAAAATCCTTACGGATATATGGCTAAGGCTGATATTTTGCTGATTCCGTCGATTTCGGAAGCAGCGCCTATGGTAATAAACGAAGCGGCGTGCCTCGGAACACCGGTGCTTTCTACAGAGACATCATCTGCGGTTGAAATGATTTGCGATACGGGGTTCGGTTGGGTGTGCAAAAATTCGGAGGACGGAATAAGAAAAGAAATCGAGAGGCTTGCCGGTTCTCGAAACGAAGTGGAGAGCAAACGTGAGTTTCTTCGCAAGCAAAAATTCGATAATGTCATGGCAGTTAAACAGTTTTCGGAGTTGATAAGTCAGGATGGTAAAACAACAGATTGAAAAAGAAAATAAGGGCACAGCGTCGAGCAAAAAATATATTATTGCTGCACTTGGATGCATATTTCTTTCGGCTCTCATCTGCTTGGGTCAGATAACCGCTAACATGATACTCATCGCTGCTTTTTTTGCGGGTTTGCTCGCGATATGCATTTGGGCCTGCATGAAGGATATAATACTTCCCATACTGTTGTATTTTCTCCCGTGGAGTCCGCTGATGAAGTTTTATAAGGGTGGAATATCTTTTTTTACTGTCATGCTGTTGGTCGTATGTTTAGTGGCTCTGATAAAAAACAAAATGTCACTGAATATGTACCAAATAGTGTTAACGGCTATGATAGCGATTTTGACCGCAATAGCTAAAATGGTACAGGAAAATGATATAGCAAACTCATATATATTTTTTCTTGCGATGCTTTTTCTGCTCCCGTGTATAACAAAGCGTATCGATAGCGACTCATTTAATGAGACAACAATCTTTTTTGCATTAGGAATAATCACGGCAGCGTTGTCGGCTCAACAGCTTGTTGTGTACCATAATATAGCACAATATATCACTGTCGATTCATATCTGACAATAACCAGACTTTCCGGATATTACGGAGATCCCAATTTTTATTCTGCCCATATCACGGCATGCCTTGCCGGAATTCTGATGCTGCTGAGCCGCGAAAAAGATAGGGTCAGGCAAGCAGTACTTATTATTGCGGCAGTTCTTCTCGTTTATTGCGGAATGCTGTCTGCGTCAAAAATGTTTGTTGTTGTTTTGGCATGCCTGTTCTTTTTTTGGATACCGGTTCTTATGGAAAAAAGCGGCAGAGGTAACGGCAGGCTGAGAATGTTTGTCGGAATTCTGTGTGCAGGCGGAATATTTCTGTCATCCTCTGCATTTAAGGAGTTGTTTCGTATAATAGACGACAGATTCGCTTATGCGGCAAATGTTTCTCAGATTACCACAGGACGTACCGATATTTGGAAGAACTACCTAAATTATTTTATTGAGAATATTGATGTTACCATTTTAGGAGAGGGCTATACGCCTATAAATTTAAACGGTCGAGCTTCTCACAATACGGTTATACAAGCTGTATTTCAATTCGGACTGATAGGCATTCCTCTGCTTGCGGCGTGGATGTACTTTTTTCTTAAAGATATATTTCAATCTGCGGAAAAATCGAAAACAGATTGGAGATATGCTATGTTACTGTGTGTCGGCGTGGTGCTTCCTTGGATGAGCCTTGACATACTGTTTTTTGATGAATTTTTTCTTATGTCGCTGTACACAGCCGTTGGTATCATGTGCATGTCAAAAAGCGTGCCTACGATAGAAGCTTGTTGCTCAAGCAGAGAGATAAAAATTAATTGATATTGCCAATCTCCATAACTCCTACATATAAAACTGCTGGCTTTGGGTATAATGCTCAAAGTCAGCGGTTTTTATACTTGGTTGCGCATTTTATAAAAACTCTGCTATGGTTGCGAGAAACACTTCCCCGTAGCGAATGGCTTTTCTTTGACCGACTCCGGAGACCTCCATGAATTCGTCCCGGTTTTTCGGCTTTATGCGGCACATATCCATAAGCGTTGCGTCGCTGAAAACGACATACGCCGGTACGCTCTGCCGCATGGCGAGGCTCTTGCGCAGCTCCTTGAGAGCTATGAGCAGCTTTTCGTCCGCAGGGGACAGAGCCGCACTTTTTGCCGACGAAGCCTTCTTTTTCTGCGGGATTTCGAGCATCATGCGCAGAGTCTCGCTGCCCGTTAAGACGCTGCGGCTTTTCGGCGTGAGTCTCAATATGGGGTATTCGTCGCCCTCGGCCGTCATGTATCCGTTTTCGCAGAGGTGTTCGATGATATCGCGCAGCCGCTTTTCGGTGCAGTCCGCCATTATGCCGTAGGTCGATTGGCGGCTGAGCCCGGCGGAAATCAGCCGCTCGTTCTTGCTGCCGCGAAGAACGTCGCAAATGACCTTCTTGCCGTAGCGCTGACCCGTCCGCGCCACGCATGACATTATCTTCTGCGCGTCGACAGTTATATCCGTGTTCTCGTGATTTGAAAGGCAGTTCGAGCATTTGCAGCACCGCTCGGGGCTCTTGTCTCCGAAATATTCAAGTATGAATTTGCGCAGACACTTGTGCGTCGTGCAGTAAAAAGTTATCTGTTTGAGCCGCTCCCTGTCGCGGCGCCTGACCTCCTCCTGCTCGTCCTCGGTGAGATCGGGGTTCGGTTCGGAGTTGTTTATCAAAAACTGATTTGTTCGCACATCCTTTGAGCTGTAAAGAAGAAGGCAGTCCGCGTTTCTTCCGTCTCGCCCGGCGCGTCCGGCCTCCTGATAGTAGCTCTCCATATTTTTCGGCATATTGTAGTGGATGACGAACGAGACGTTCGACTTGTCTATGCCCATGCCGAACGCATTTGTGGCAACCATTATCGGCGCACGGTCATAGACAAAATCGTCCTGATTGAGCCTGCGCTCGTCCTCGTCGAGACCCGCGTGGTAGCGCGTCGCGGTGAAGCCGTTTTTGTTCAGCAGCTCGCACACTTCCTCTACGGCCTTTCGCGTCGAGCAGTAGACTATGCCGGACTCGCCCTTACGCTCTTTTATCAGCTTCATAAGCGCTATGGATTTCTTATTCGGATGCATGACCGAGAAGAATAAATTGGGGCGGTCGAAGCCCGTTGCGACAACGAGAGGGGAGCGAAGCTTCAGCAGATTTTTTATATCCTCCCTGACAGTGCCTGTGGCTGTTGCGGTGAACGCGCCGACAACGGGGCGCGAGGGGAGAGACTCGATAAAATCCGGAATTTTAAGATAGCTCGGGCGAAAATCCTGACCCCATTGCGAGACGCAGTGCGCCTCGTCCACAGCGACCATGGATATGCTGAGGCTGCGGCATATTTCGAGAAAGGCGGGCGCACAAAGCCGCTCGGGAGCAACATAAATTATCTTATACTTGCCGTTTTCCGTGTTTTGCAGCACTTTCAGATACTGCGCGTGAGTAAGCGAGCTGTTGATATATGCCGCGGCGACGCCCGACTGGACGAGTGCGCTGACCTGATCCTTCATCAGCGAAATGAGCGGGGAGACGACTACGGTAACGCCCTCGAACATCAGCGCCGGTACCTGATAGCATATCGATTTTCCCGCGCCCGTCGGCATTATGCCCAGAACATCGCGCCCGCCGAGCAGGCTGTCGGTTATCCTGTCCTGTCCCTCGCGAAAGGAATCGTGACCGAAATATTCTTTTAACACGCCGTACTTGTCCCGCACGCGCTCGCCGCCTTCAACCTTGATTTATGACATAATTATACTCCGAACGGCAGAAAACATCAAGGCGATAAATGCCGCAATCGCTTTAAAACACGCGTCGTTTGCCTGCGGCACTGCGCTTGTCACGGCATAAATTGCGAAAAGAGTGCTTTTGTGCGGATTTTTGTGTAAAAATGAAAAAATTATTTGTCAGCTATTGACATATTTTTTTAAATAATACATAATAAAACTATGAAAAACAACGCAACACTGTGCGGACATCGGTTGCATATGTTTTTCAGGGGTTTGTTTATTTGATTTGAACGAGGTGTTGTGAAAAAAAGGTGACAGTATGAAGAAATATCTGATTATCAACGCAGATGATTTCGGGATGTGCATGAGCGCAAATGAAGCTGTTGAGTCGCTGTTTCTCAATGGCAGGCTTCGTTCCGCCACGATTATGATGCCCTGCGAGGCATCAACCGCGGCGGTCGGCTTTGCTCTTGCACATCCCGAATTTTCAATCGGGGTGCATCTCACGATGACAAGCGAGTGGGACACATATAAATGGAGACCGCTCACTGACGGCAAGAGTCTTGTCGATGAGAGCGGATTTATGTGGAAAACGGCAAAGCAGGTTGAAAAAAACGCAAAGCTTAAAGAGCTGCGGGCCGAAATTTGCGCGCAGGTTGACAGGGCGCTCTCGCTCGGACTCAAGCCGTCGCACCTTGATAATCACATGGGTTCGCTCTACGGAAATCAGACTGGGAGGCTTTCGCTGCTCATGATGACGCTTCGCATCTGCGGGAAATACGGCTATCCGTTTCGTCTTTTTATGAAAGCCGACAGGGAGCTCTGCCCGAGGGAGATACCGTGGGCGATATACAGAGCCGCGCCCGTTATCACGTCTTTTCTTGCGAAAATAAATCACGTTGTCCTGCCCGATTATTTGCTCTTCCCCGACTGGGGCGAGCCCGGAATCAAGGACAGCTACGAGAAATACCGCGAGCGGATGCTGTATCTTTGGACTCACATTCCGCCGGGAGTGACAGAGACGTTCGTTCATCCGACCAAGGAGAGCGATGAAATAAAAGAAATCACCGAGGATTGGCGGGACAGGGCGTGGGAATACCGTCTTATGGACGACCCCGAAACCGAAAAATATCTGAACGAGCACGGAGTGTATCTTATCAGCTACCGTGAGCTTACGGAAATGAGGCGCAAAAAGAACAGCCATAAAACATAAAATTAAAAAGAAGGGAGCCCTCAGCTATGAGTAACGCAAAAGCACTGAAAAGAATTCCGTCAATAGACCGTTTCCGGGGTACTGTTATCTTCTCGATGATAATTTTTCAGTTCATTGAGTATTTTAAGAACCTCGGAGCAGCGGCGAATATTGCTCTCCATGCGCCCAAGGAGGACGCGTTCTATATTCTGCCGAATTTTGCGATCGCGGATATTATCGCGCCGATGTTTATTCTTGCAATCGGACTTACCTACATTCCGTCGCTGAAAAGGCGCATTGAGCGCGACGGAAAGAAAAAGGCGAGCATCCACTTTGTCGGACGTTATCTGACCCTTATCGGCATCGGAATGACGATGGACGGGGTGAACGACCTGCTCGGCGGAAAAGATAACCCCATTGAAAAGGTCTGCAAGATTGTCTCTCTGACAGTCGTGGTGCTTCTGCTCCTTTACGGGGTTCTGCGTCTGTTTAAGGCGAAGAAAATCGCCCATTATATCGGAGTTGCGCTCGGAGCGGTCGTAGTTTTATACGGCGTTTTCGGAATAGTTCTCGCGGCCGTCAACGGCGTTATGCTCGTTAGCGGAAAGACCGGAAATTCGTACCATCATTGGATGGTGCTGCACCATATCGGCTTTGCCGGACTTGTGGCGCTGCCGTTTGCTCTGATAGACGGGAAGAGGGCGACGCTCATCCGTTTTATAAGCGCGGCGGTGATCCTTGCGCTTTTCACGCTGTTCCATGAGGCAAGCTTCTCATGGACTCAGTTCCCGAACAATATGGAGCTTGTCGATAAGGTAGCCGACGGCGGAATACTCGGCGGCTTCGCGTGGGGAGCTATGCTTATACTGTATCTTGCGTTTTCCGATTTGTACTATAAGGGCAAAAAGCAGTTCGGAATCGCGCTCGGAGTTTTTGCGCTGATAACGGCGGGAATAATCGCAGGCGTATTTGCGACTCTGCCCGCAGGCACAGGCACATGGGCGGGAGCCCTGAGCTCGTTCCTGCCGATAAACAAAGGCAGTGTCAGCCCGTCGTATGTCATTATCTCCGCATTCCTTTCTCTCCTGACGTTCTCGATTTTCGATCTCTTCAACGGCTTTATGCCGAAGTTCGATCCGCTGCGCTGGTGGGGCAAAAACCCGATTCTCATGTACTGCATAGAGTTCGCGGTAATAGGCGGATTGACTGTCGCACTGGAGGATTTCTTTAAGACAGCTTCCGTGCCGGTATCGGTGCTGATAATCGCGGCGGTAATTGTGGCGTTGACGTCTCTGACTTATGTCCTTGACAAGAAAAATATTATTGTCAAGCTTTAAGCCGACCTTGCTCTGTCGGGACTGTATCAGCCGGTTATAACCGCTGCGGCGCATAATTTGCGCAAAAAACAGAAGAATGCGGCCTTCATTTCTTTAATTTAAACATAACTGTCCTCCGAATGGCAGAAAACAAAAGAAAATCGGCGGTGTCGGGCATCCGATACCGCCGATTTTCATAATAGCTTTATACTGTTTCAAGGAATGCTTTTGTGAGCATCTTGTTCTTGAGAATACCCTTTGTGCAGTCGCGCAGGGCTGTTCCGAAGCCTATCGGGTCGTTTTTGTAGGCCGGCTTCATTGAGGGGCTGAGCGTAATTTTGCGCACGCTCCAAAGCATACAGAGCAGCTCGTTGTTGCGCGCATATACGGCGAGAACGGGGTCCATATAGCCGTAACCGGTGAGGTTTGTATACGCGTCCGTGATAACCATTCCGTCGAAGCCCCACTCGTTTCTGAGCAGGTCAACGAGCAGCTCGGGCGTGCCGCCGCACCATGTTTTGCCGAGACGGTTAAACGCGCTCATTATGCCCTTTGCGCCGCCCTCCTTGACGGCTATTTCAAACGGCTTGTAATAGATCTCTCTTATTGCCTGCTCATTTGACCGGACATGGATGCCCATTCGTGCGGTCTCCTGGTCGTTGAGAGCGAAATGCTTGACAGTTACTAACAGTATATACAAAAGCAACCGCGTGGGCGGCTGCTTTATGTCTTAGATAGATTATATGAGCTTATTCATGCGACTCGTCTTTTTCGTCGAGTCTTTCACGCAGGGCTTTATTCTCATTTTTCAACTCTTCGAGCTCATCGAGAATATCGTCGCTGCGGGCGCTGCTTTTGAACGAATGTATGAGCACGGTGACAAATGTAACTACGGCCAAAATATAAGTGGTAGAGACCATCGCATCATTGAAGTCGGTGCCTGGTGCATATTTGATAATCAAGTGAAACATCAACAACACGGCAATCACGATGCCGATGGTTATTTTTTGCCATTTCCTCATAGAGATACCTCTCTTTTTTTAAAACTCTGTAGAGTAATCCCATTTCAAAGGACAATAATAGTCTTTATGGGATGTAGTAAAATCTTTTTTATAATAAAATTCTTTATTACTTGTGTTTTTTATGTATTGTACTCATAATAGCTTCAGTTGAATTTTGTCACCTCCATATGGCAATTGTAACTATCAACATAAGAATACTATTTAAACAAATAAAAGTCAAAGTTTTTATCAAATATTTTCTGAATTTGTAATTATACACAAAAACACAGCAAACGTATTGTGCAATATTGCAAAAAAGGCAGCCTTTCGACAGCCTTTTGTTAAATCTGATTTATTCCGCGACTTTCAGTGTCAGCTCAAGTATGCGCTTGACGCTTGCTTCAAGGTCGGCACGGGTTATCTTGCCGCTTTCAAACGCCGCTTTCAGCTCCTCGGGCTCGCCGTCGCCCATCTTGATGTCATTGCCGGCGAGAACCTCGTCGGAGTGGCTGCTGTGAACGCCCCAGTCGGTCGTGACGGCGCCCTTGAAGCCCCATTCGTTGCGGAGCAGCTCGGTGAGCAGCTCATAGCTTACCGAGGTGTGGGAGCCGTTGATGAGATTGTAGGAGGACATAATTGTCCACGGATCGGCCTCTCTGACGCATATCTCGAAGCCGCGCAGATAAATCTCTCTGAGCGCACGCTCGGAGACTCGGGAATCGCATTCAAAGCGGTTCGATTCCCTGTTGTTGCAGGCGAAGTGCTTGACCGATGCGGCTATCTTCTGCGACTGGATGCCGCGCACGTCGGCGGCGCAGCACTTTCCGGCGAGGAGGGGATCCTCGGAGAAATATTCGAAGTTTCGCCCGCACAGGGGATTGCGGTGGATATTCATGGCGGGTGCGAGCCATACGCCTAAGTTGTTCTCGCGCAGCTCCGCGCCGCCCGCCGCGCCGATTTCTTCTATAAGCTCGGTGTTCCAGGTGCAGGCCAAGAGCGTTGCGCACGGCCATGCGGTGGTAGGCACGCCCGTTGAAGCGTTGAGGCGCAGACCCGCGGGTCCGTCGGCAGTCGGGAGGGGCGGCACGTTGAGCCGCCTCATTCCGCCGAATGCGCCGGTGTTGCAGACTCCGGGCTGATTCTGGTGCCCGCCGACAAAGTCGATAAGCTCGTCTACGGTGAACTGCTTTATAAATTCGTCGAGCGTTATCGTCTCGCCGACTTCGTCGAATTTCACCGTTTCGGCGGGGGCTTTTGCTTCTATCTCCGCGTGAGTGCCGCGACTGCGGACAGACTCGCCCGTCGGGAGGCTTTCAAAGCTTCCGTCCGAGAGCAGACGCTTTTCGAGCTTTGTTGGTCTGCAAAGGGACTTTGATTCTTTTATAATTATGTCATCGTTTAAAACGAACTCGTATTTGAGTTTTTCCGTCGCCCTGACGGAGGCTCCGAGGTGGAACGAATATGCGCCCTTTTCGAGCACGAACGCGGATTTCTTTATTTTGCCCAAATCGTCGAAGCTCGCCATATCGCTTATATCAAAGCTCAGAGCGAGGGACTCCGACTCGCCGGGGGAGAGGAGCTTCGTCTTTTTGAACGCGGCGAGCTCTCTTGCGGGCTTGCCGAGCTTGCCCTGCGGCGCGCTGTAATATAGCTCGACCACTTCTTTGCCGGGCACCTTGCCGACGTTTCTCACCGTCACCGCGGCGACTATTTTTCCGTCGCTCTCGCCGCAGAATGCGCCGCTGAACTCGAAGTCGGTATAGGACAGGCCGAAGCCGAACGGGTAGCGCACCTTTTCGGCGGCGCCGGGCACGGTCTCAAAATAGCGGTAGCCGACATATATATCGTCAAAGTAGTCGAGATGCTCAAAGCCGGTCAAAAATTCCTGCGCGTTCTGATATGCGTCGTAGGAGACGGGGATAGTGTCGGCAAGTCTGCCGGAGGGGTTGACGTCGCCGCAGATGATGTCCGCCGTCGCCGTGCCGCCCTCGAGACCGCCCTGCCAGCCGAAGATTATCGCGCCGACTTTTTCGTTCTCCGCAAAATACTCACAGTCTACTACTGCGCCGGAGTTCAGGACTATAACCGTGTTCGGAAAAGCGGCGGTGACGCGGTCGATGAGGCTCTTTTCCGTGTCCGAAAGATAGTAGTCGCCGGGTATGGCCTTTCTGTCAACGCCCTCCGCGGAGAAGCGGCTGAGAGTTATTATTGCAATATCCGCATTTGCGGCGGCCTCGGCTATCAGCTCGTCGGGCATATGCGCCTCGGCAACGTGCATACTCGCGAAGGTGTCGTAGATTATGTCGTCTTTTTCCTTGCAGAAGGACATGGCGTTGACCCTGTCCCATATCTTCTCTATCTGGGCGCGGGTCGGGATGCGTTTGCCTGCCTCCTTGACGTATTCCTTGTAGAACTCGGCGGTCGGCTTAAAGACGCTGACCTTGCCCTCGTCCTCTTTCAACTTGAAGCCGTCGTAGATGTTGCGGGTATAGGCGCAGAAAACGTCGCCGCTTCCGCCGCCGCCCTTTATGTATTCTACGGTCGCCTTGCCGAAGAGCGCAACTCTTGTCCCGCGCTTTAGCGGCAGAGTTCCGCCCTCGTTTTTGAGCAGCACCATGCCCTCGCCGGCGGCTCTTCTTGAGAGCTCGGCGTGCTCGGGCGAGCCCGTGACCTTTCGGCCGTCAACGCCCAGCGGTAGGCAGGGCTGATATCTGAATCTCGCATACTTGTCCATAGCTTTTCCGTCCTTTTATGTAAAATTAATTAAGCTCGTCTTGTGCTGTGCGGTCAAAGAAAAAAACACTCCGACTCATACGAATCCGGGATATTCTCGTCGATGACTATCAGTCTGCCGCCGTGCCTGTCTCCGTAGGAGTGATAGCCCGCGCTCGGGGATTGAACGAGCCTTATCCCGTCGACCTTTGCGGTGAAAGTGTTTATATGGTCATGTCCGAAAAAGGCGGCGACGATATCGCCCGTTTTCTTCCAGCTTTCGAATTCTTCGCCGTTTTCGAGCGGCGGGCAGGGGGACTCGCGGAGCACGCCGTCGAGCAGAGCGCCGTTCGGGACGGAGTAGCGCCGAGTGCCGAGAGAAAATTCGCCGTTCGGGTCTTTTTTCAAGGCGTCGTATTCCTGAATGACGGGGATATGCTGAAACAGCAGAGCGGGCACGGCCTTTCCGCCGTTTTGAGCCTTCAGCTCGGCGGCATGTCTCTCGTACCATTCTATCTGATCTCTTTTAACATATCCGTATCCAGCATCCTTTATAATATTGAAACCGCCGTCTCTGACATAGTCGCCCGAGTCGATGCACCAGATGTTCCACGCCGTGCGGCTGCCGTCGGAGGAGAGAACGGGCAGGCTGCAATTTGCGCAGCCTGAAACATCCTCGTCGTTCATCGTGCTTCTGAAATTTTCATATTCGGCATATATGCAAATCTGATTTTCCTTTGCGAGGAAAGGCAGCTGCGGCTGAGCCTCGGCGTCGTGGTTGCCGAAAACTATGGCGAGCGGGATGTTTTTCTCCGCTATCGGCGCGACTATCTTTTTGACGGTCTTATACATATATTCATATGTGAACTCCTGCCAGTAGCCGCTGATATTGTCGCCGCCGAAAACCACGAGGTCGGGACGGGCGAGTTCAATGCATCGGCGGATTAAGCTGAGTGTATTTTCGCTTTTTTTTACAGGAATCCGCCTGTCCTCGTCGTCGTCCATCTCGGGGTCTACCTCGTGGATGTCCGTAAGGTGCAGAATACGGAATTTTCCGTCCGCGCCGAAGCGCAGGGGAGCCTGCTTTTCTCTTATGTATTTCTTTGAATCCGGCAGTCCTTTTGCCATAACGATTCCTCCGATGTTTGATATTGAAATTATATACTCGTTCGGACACAGTGTCAATATTCTTGTTACATTTTCGCAAAAACCGTTAGTCACTATGCATAATTTAAAAAGCCTGATTTTGTCAAATGTGTATATTGCGAAAGGCAGGTACGGGTGATATAATCTAATTAATAACGAGGGTTTTTTAATTAGCGAATGAGGGGCGCAATTCATTGAACAAGACAGTTGATTCATCAATAGTCAAGCTGACTAATTACCGTTCGGTTTGGGGCTATATACATAAGAATAAGCAGGCGACTATTCCGCAGATATCAAAGGACATAGGTCTCAGCCTGCCGACGGTTACCCGCGCCGTCGATTACGGTGTCGCAGAGGGCATTATCGAACCGGACGGAGTTATTGGCGCGGAGCGCGGCCGCAAGGCGCAGGTCTATAAGCTGCATGCCGACTATATGCATTTTTTGCTCATCTATCTTGACGCGGATGTTCTTTCATACAGAATCCACGATTTCAGAAGCCGTACTATAGGCAGCGGGAATATGCCGGTGAATGATAAAAATGTACTCTCCGCTCTCGAGAAAATTATCGAATGCAGCGCAGCTTCCGACCCGTTGCTTTCAATAGTATCGATAGCTGTTTCGGGCGTTGTGTGCGATGGTGTTGTTAAGGATTCTGCGGCATTTCCGTCGCTTGGCGGGATGGATCTTTCAAAGCACATAAACCGCAAGTTCGGCATGACTGCGCTTGTGGATAACGATCTTCATGCGGCTTCGAATGTGGCGCGGATATTTTCCGATTATAAAAACGATGTCAATGTTCTTTTTGCTTTCGGAAAACGTAAAAGCGGTGCCGGAATAATCGTCAACGGCGATGTGCTCTGCGGAGCGGCGGGCGCTGCCGGCGAGATCGGAAATATTCCGGTGTACACTCCGGATATCGAATCCGAGCGCGTGGCTTTCTGCAGCGAAAGACTCCAGGCGATAATCGCACTGCTTAATCCCAAAAGGGTCATTATTTACGAACTTGACGAGGGAATGGGCACGGACAAGCTCATATCGCTTATCAAAGAGAAGCTGAAGGCTTATCTCTTGCCTGAGTTCAAGCTGGGGCGCGATTTCTTTGAGGATTGCTTCAAGGGGCTCAGCATTATGTGCGAGCTTGAGATAAAGCGAAGTCTCCGTGAAAGACTTGATTTTTAATGATGAAAATATAAGGGGAATTTTTGAGATTCCCCTTATGATTAGAAAAATTAATAACGTACCTTTAAGATATTACTTTACTTATTTGTGAATATAGCGTGTGATATCCAAAGCAACTCCGTTTATCTTGTGAATTATGCTGCGCCATACCGAAGTTGTATATTAAAGCTAAATTTATAACTTAACGTTATAATATAAATTGCCGCAAAGGAGGAGGCGGAAAAAGCAAAGGATAACAATGTTAATAATGTTTTCGCAAAAACGAAAGGAGCGCAGAATAAATGAAAACATTTGGAAAAGCGCTGAGCGTTATGCTCTGCCTGTGCATGATTATGTCTGCAATGGCGGTCGGTCTTAACGTCTTCGCGCAGGAAAAGTCAGAAGCCGTTGAAAGGTTTGAAGCAAATGTCAAGGCCTTCACCGGCGATGTCGGCAAAGCCGAGCCTTCGGCTGAGGAGCTCGAGGCTTATGAGAAGCTTGTCGCCGAGTATAAGGCTCTCGGAAACTCCGACAAGGAGAGCGTTGATGTCATGTTTTCGACGTATTCTATCACCACGTCGTGATGAGAGAGCGCCAAATCTCCATCAAAAACCACCCCGAGATTTCGAGCTCGAAGAAAGATCACTATATCAACGCGGCGGATGCATTTGTCGTTCTGTTCGGATATCTCCACTCCGAGCTCATCTCCGAGAGCAACGCGGCAGCCATAAAGACCGCTGTCAAGGCTCTTGATATGAACTTCGCTCAGAGAATAGCCGTCAGCTTCATCGTTTCGATTGCGCTTTCGTCCTCTGCGGACGGAGCTCTCAGAACGCTCGTGTTAATGATTCCGATAGTTAAGGTCGGAGTTAAAATTGCAAGTTGGTTCGGCGCATTCAAGAAATAAACCGAACGTCAAAAGGTAAAACACAATTTCATAAAAGCAAGGTTCGGCAGAGCGTCATACGGCGTTCCGCCGTTCCTTTTTGCCAATTATAAATCAAACTGTTAAATCAACTAAAAACAGGGCTGTTTTTTCGGCATTTCGTATAGTCCGTCGCTCTTGTTTTTTGTTTCACCTTATGTTAAAATCAAATTGTAAGATGTATAGACGCTTGATTTATAGAACCGCATTAAAGAGGGGAGTCGGCTTCCCTCTGTGCTTTAAACGAATTAATAACACTGTGTTAACAATTATTAACAAACGCTTAATTACAAATAAATAAGCAATCAAGGAAATTTATAACCTTTTTATAAATTAATTTCAAGGCAGAGGAGGAGAAACCCAAAAGAGAGATGAGTTAACAGACCCGTTTTAAAAACGAAAGGAGAACAAATTATGAAAGCATTAAAAAAGACATTCAGCGTTATACTTTGCCTGTGCATGATAATGTCCGTTATGGCGGCAGGGCTCAATGCCTTTGCGCAGGAGGAAGCGACCGCAGCGCTTGACGGCGCTGTCAGCGAAGCGGCTGCTCTTGCCGTATCCGATCCTACGGACGAAAAACCCGACGTTGACGCTATGGAGCGCACCAAGGTTAAGTATCCCATCGGCGCTTCCAAGAAGGCTGTCAACAGGTCTATCGGCAGAGTTGAAGATATTCTTTTCACCGTTTTGAAGGTTCCCGAGGGCGGAGTTCCCCAGGTGCTCAACGAGAAGGTATATACCAATGAAACCGTAGCTCTTGTTGCAAAGAAGCTGTTCCCGCTTGTCGGCGGACTCAGCAGCCTTGTTGCAAAGGGACCCAAGGACCTTGCCGCAAAGCTTGACAAGGAGACTTGCGCGGGTGCTATCGCGGCTCTTAACGCCGCAGCGGCTACGCTCGGCGCGGACGGCAAGCCCGTAGACAAGCTTGAAGCATGGCAGTATCTCACTGTTGTTGACGGCGACTTCGGTTTCGCTAACGGTGACAAGGAGGGCTTCCTCGACGCTGTTGCGTCGCTGTTCAGACCCCTTTCGCTGCTCACTACCGTTGTTTCCTTTGAGAACACAACCAGCTTATTTTACGGTCCGCAGCTGGGCATATACGAGGATCTCATCCCCATATTTGAGGCTCTCGGCATAAAGGACTTTATGACCTCCGACGAGTACACCGCATATGTTAAGAAGGGCGCCAACACAAACGAGAAGATGGATCGCCGTATCCGCGGCATCATCACTCCCATATTCACTCTTGTTGACGCAGTTGCCTCTGCGGAATCCCCGGTCGACGAGGTTCTGAAGCTTCTCCCGAATCTTGCCTCCGCTATTGACACTGGACTTATCGACACTCAGATACACAGTATGCTGGGCAAAATCAGCCTGGGTATCGGCAACAACGTTAAGGTTGACCTCACCACCGGCGGCGTATACGATATGATCGCCCCCAAGCTCAAGGACATCGAACTCCAGGCCGCCAAGGTTGACGAAAACGGCGAGGAGACCGCCCCCGCGGTCACGCTTACAATAAACCTTGACAAGGAGAAGTTTGCGGCTGCAATAAAGGATATCGCCGCCTGCGGAGTCTTCACCGCAAAAGAGAGCGCAGCCAAGACAAGGAACTGGTTTGTCGGCATAGAAGGCGACTCGGCGGATGCGTTTGTCGTTCTGTTCAGATATCTCCATTCCGAGCTTACCGAGGAGAACAACGCTGTGGCTATAAAGACCGCTGTTGCAGCTCTCGACATGAACGCCTCGCAGAAAATTGTTGTCAATTTCCTCGTTTCCTCCGTGCTCTCGTCCTCTGCTGACGGAGCGCTCAGAACCATAGTTGCTCTTCTTCCGCTTGCAAAGACCGGCGTGAAGATAGCAGCCCGCTTCGGCGCGTTTGATAAATAAGCTTTAATTTGCAAAACACAATTTCATAAAAGCAAGGAGCGGCGGAGCGTCATAAGGCGTTCCGCCGTTCCGTTGTCAATCACAAATCAAATTGTTAAATCAACTAAAAATAAAGCTGTTTTTTCGGCATTTCGTACAGGCCGCCGCTCTTGTTTTTTATTTCTTGTTATGTTAAAATCAATTCGTATGAAATACATTTTTGGAGGTCTTTCTATGAAAAAATGGCGAGTAGGTATTATCGGTGTCGGCGGAATATTCAACGGCGCTCACCGCGAGCACTATCTTAAAGACGATCGCCTTGAGGTTGTCGCACTCTGCGACATAATCGAGGAGAGGGCGGTCGAGTGCCGCGACGGATTCTTCCCCGACGCGAAGGTATATACCGATTTCAACGAGCTGCTCAAGGACGAGACGATAGACTCTGTCGATATCTGCACCCCGAACTATCTCCACTCGATAATCGCGGTTGCCGCTTTCAAGGCGGGCAAGCACGTTTTCTGCGAGAAGCCGGATGCTGTCAATGTCGAAGAGGTCATGAAGATGAACGACGCGGCGAACGCTGCGGGCAAGACGCTCATGGTCATGAGAAACAACCGCTTCACCGACGCGTCGAAGCTTGCGAAGAAGTTCATTGACGACGGCAAAATGGGCGAGATATACTGCGGACGCTGCGGCTGGCAGAGGAGACGCGGAATCCCCGGAAAGGGCGGCTGGTTCACCACCAAGGCGCAGTCCGGCGGCGGCCCGCTCATTGACCTCGGCGTTCACATGATAGACCTTGCGATATGGCTCATGGGCAGCCCGACTCCAGTCGCCGTGACCGGCAGCACATACTGCAAGTTTGCCGACAACGACGTCAGCGACTCCGTGAACTCCGACTTCGGCGACAAGGTCGAGGACGGCACGTTTGACGTTGAGGATCTTGCGATGGGTACTATCCGCTTCGATAACGGGGCGCAGCTCCAGATAGAGTTCAGCTGGGCGTCGAACGTCAAGAAAGAGACACGCTTTGTCGAGCTTCGCGGCACGAAAGCGGGACTCAATTGGCAGGACGGCGAGGTCGAATTCTACACCGAGGAATACGGCAAGTGCCTTGATGTTATCCCGACTAACTACGCTACCGACAGAGAGCACGCGAGAAACCTCAGGCACTTCTACGATGTGGTCATTGAGGGCGCCGAGCCGTGCTTCAAGCCGCAGCAGGGAATTGATATGATAAAGATTCTCTGCGCAGTTTACGAGTCCGCCAGGACGGGCAGAGAAGTAGTGCTCTGATAAAATATTACGCTGGCTTTGAAAAAAGAGATTTGGCTGATGTGCGGGAATATCAATCGGCAGCATTACGGTTGATATTCCCGCTAATGCGTATTTATAGAGGGAAATAAAATGAAATCTGAATACAAAAAGTCGATTCTGTTTTTGCAGGAGGTTGTTCTGTTTGCAATCGGTATAGGTATGGCGCTGCTGTTTTGGCGCGGACGCTATGATACCGACAGCTTTAAAAGGACACTTGTCGGCGGAATCGGATTGATGATTGCTTTCTTTGCAGTCTTTTTTGCCGAGTATTTTAACCGATATGTCGAACTCGGTGAGAGGTGTGCAAAATTCAATTCATTCAGGGTCACAAAGGGCAAAAAGGCGATGAATATGAATGTTTGTTATGAAAATATTCTCGCTATAGATTCAAAGCGGATGCCTCTGCTCGGAATCTATAAAGTTGTGGTGCGTGCAAAGAATATGCCGGGCAGCATCCCGATTACCCCGGTTATGTCGCATTATTGGAAGCTTGTCACTCAACTTTGCGATTTGGCGAAAAAATATAACCCGCAGGTCAATATAAGCGATGATCTTCTTGAAGAGATCGAAAAAAAGCGGGATAAATAAAATGAAGAAAGTCAGAAATAAGAAGATATTATAGTATATATAATTATGGCGGTGTTTCTGCGCGATTTTTTATATGTGATACTGTATTTGAAAGGCGGCATTCCGCCGAGGTTTAATTACATACCCGAATGTATAACTTCTGTTGAACGTCTGGGTGATTTGTGTCGATGAGCCTGTAGGGGTCGGCGACTCGACGACCCTGTGCCGCCAACGGCGGCACTATTGGGAAGCAATACATTTTTTTGATAGCACTGCGAGTGAGCAGAGGATATTTAAAAGAGTAAAAAAGAATAAATGGAAAGGTCACAATCCGCATCGGTTGCGAATTGTGACCTTTTGTATACTTGCTGTTTTGTTTGTGTCGCAGATTATTTCTTCGACTTCTTGTCGTATCTTCCGCCGAGTCTTTCTTCGGCTTCGGCGCGGGTTATCTTGCCGCTGTTGCAGTCCGCCATGGTCTGAACGTCCTTGTCGGTGAGCTTATAGCGGGTCCAGATGACATAGGCTATGGCGTAGCCTATCGCCGTGGACATAACATAGATGAACCACAGGACGGCTTTCGCATGGTCTGTCTGGGTGACACCCTGGAGGTCTGCGAAGTTCTGCGCTCCCTCGACGCTGACCCAGCCGGTGGACTTGAGACCGAGTATAAACATACCGAGCGCACCGGAGACAGCGGCTGTGAGCTTGGCCATAAAGGTCTGAATCGCGAAGGTGATTCCCTTGGCCTCGATGCCGGAGGTGAATTTGCCGAACTCCGCGCAGTCGGGCGTGAACATGAAGAGCATGACGCCGAGAATAGCCATGGGTACCGCGCGCAGTATCGAGATGATGATGAAGCCTATCATCGAGTTGTAGCCGATGAGCCACATGACGACGCTTAAAATAACGGTAGCCAAAGTGCAGACTCTGAACAGCTTCATCTTGTCAAATTTTCTGACCATGTGGGGCACGAGGAACGAGAATATCGCCGCGGGAACAAGGCTCAGAGCCTGAACGACGAGCGAGAACTGCGAGTTGTTAAAGAGATAGAACGAGACGAAAAGGTTGAGCGAGCCGGAGACGTTGGCGCTCGAATAGAAGAAATAGCCTATGTAATAGATGAGCAGATACTTGTTCTGAACAAGGTAGCTGAACATCTTTTTGAGCGTGAAATCCTCATCCCTGTCTCCGCCGAAGCGCTCCTCAAGCTTGAAGCAGGCGGGGATCATCGTGATAATTGCGAACACGGCGCAGATTATTGCGACTACCGTGTAGTTGAGCTTGACCTGCTCGCCGACGAGGACGGTGCCGAGAATGAGCGCAACGCCCGAGCCCACGCCCGACCAAATCTGCTTATAGGATATAATGCTGTTTCTCTCGTCAATGTTTTCGCTCATCGAGGTGATGATACCGAATATCGGCACGTCGCAGAGGGTGTAGGCGGTATCCCAAAGTATGTATGCGACGGTGAGCCAGGCGAGCTTCGCATTTTCGCTGAAGTCGTTGGGAATGGCGAAGAGCATGACGGTGGTCAGCGGGATAAATACGAGCGATATCCTGAGCCACGGAATGAACTTCTTGCCGCTCTTGAACTTTACCTTGTCAAACAGCACGCCGAAAATAGCGTCGTTGACCGCGTCCCATACCTTGACCGCGAGCATGATTCCCGCGGTTTTGACAAGTCCGCCGATAGAGAGCATGAGGTAGGTCGTCAGGAAAGAGGCGACAAGGTTATATATCGCATTCTGTCCGCAGAAGTAGAGATAGTAGCTCAGTCTCTCCTTCGGTTTTGTCGACCAGCCCTTCGGGGTGGATGTGATTTTTTTGATAAGATTCGGCATTTTTTGTAACCCCTCCGTTTTTTGTGGATTTCATATTGAAAATCCGTTTTCAGTCAAATAATACTGTACCATATTTACAATAATCAGTCAACAGTAATTTGCTTTAGAGACAAACTAAAAATTGAAAATTCTTGACCGTTCGCTTACAGCAGAGGAATATGCCGCCTTTGACCGGTATCTGAAAATACCGTTATGAAAAAATAATGTTGCGAACTTCCGTTAAACCGCAAACAAGCCGTGTCTTGCAAATCGCAAAACACGGCTTTTCGCCTGCCGCGCCTATCCCGAATAGAAGAAATCGTCTATCATTTCCTCCACGTGGACGGGGGAGACGCCGTTGCGCTCGAGCATGGCGACAAAATCCCTGAGTTTTTTCTCGCTGAACGATATGTCCGGGAATTTTACCGTTTCGCTGCCGCCGTTTTCCGTGACGGTCATAACTATGCCGTATGAAACGCGCGAGCCCGAAGAAATCGGACAGCCCTGCTCTCCGCAGGCGCACTCGGCGTCGGATATTGACGCATATCCGACACCCTCTTCTTCGCAGTCCGTCGGGCAGCTCGCGCCGCCGACGATGTCAAACCTTACCTGCCGCATTTGTTCACCCTCAGAACATATTGACTGAGAACAATTATATGTGATATTTGCTCACTTTACAATGACTTTTGAGAATTATAGTGATATTTTTCGGACTTTTATTAATTTTTTTGCGGCATTTTTACGTCTTGCGGTAAAAAAAACAGGGGAGCGCGGCTCAAAACCGGCTCCCCGAGTGTTTTTTCAAATGTCGAAAATATTGAGTCCCGTCTGCTCGCTTATGCGTCTGCCCATGTCCATATCAAAGGTTCGAATGAACATCTCGCAGGTCGCACTGATGACGGCCTCGTTGAGATGGCCGCCTATCACGGCGCCCTCCTCGTCCGCGAAAGCGGCGTGAAGATGGAGATAGGGCTCGCCGTCCTTGAGGCTGAGGTTGCCGTTTAACGAGACTAACTCGAGCGGTTGGTTGAAGGTCAGGCTGTGGTATTTCTGCTCGTTGAGGTCATAGAGCCCGAACACCGCGCGTCCGACCGCGCCTATGGCGGAAATCTCCGCAAAGCGGATGTTTTCGTCCTTCGCTATTTTCAGCACCGAGGCGATTATCTCCTCGCCCGGGTCGAGTCTCACTGCGAGAACGTCGCCTGTTTTAACATACTTCATGGTAAATACCTCCGTTAAAATTTTATTCCCGCCGATTCGCGTATTCGCTGCATCGTGCGGCTGACAGAGAGCGTCGTTTCACGCAGCTCTCTGTATTTTTCGCTGTTCTTTTCGGGCTTTGCGATAAGCTCGTAAAACGCGCGCGCCTCGTTGCCCATCAGCTCGTCCTTCGGCGTGTCGCCGCAGATTATGCGCCGTTCGCCGCTGTTCATGATGAGCTCCGCCTGCGTGAGCTTTGAAATCGAGCCTATCTTTATGCTCCCGCGCTCGCCGATTATCTGCGAGCCCGCGTAGTCCTGACCCGTCTTGCAGCTCGTCATTGTCACCGCGGTATTTTGGCATAGCATGGAGACGGCGGTTGCCGCGTCCGCTCCGCTCTCGAGAAAAGACGATACCGCCGAGACGGTTTTTGGCTCGCCGAATAAATCGACCGCAGGATACACGCAGTAGATCCCGAGATCCATAAGGCTGCCTGTCGCCATTGCGGGGTTAAAAATATTCGGCAGCTCGCCGCGAAGATAGGCGGGATATTTCGACGAATACTGCGAGAAGTCGAAGTGCGCCGTCCAAACCTTGCCGATATCGTCGAGAGCCTCGCGCAGCTTAGCGCGCACAGGCGAGTGCATATACATTATAGCCTCGATGTAGACGAGCTTATTTCTGTCCGCAAGCTCACAGAGCTCCGAAGACTCGGCGGGTGTCACGGTTATCGGCTTTTCGCAGATAACGTGCTTCCCGCTCTCGAGCAGCCGCTTGCTCTGCGCATAGTGCAGGGCGTTGGGGCTTGCGATATAGACGCACTCGGCGGGTGAGGCGGCGAGCTCGTCGAGCGAAGTATATACCTCGCTTATTCCGTTTTCCTCGGCAAATTTTTCGCCGCGTTCGCGCGAGCGCGAGTATACGGCAAAGAGCTCAAAGCCGGGCGCGAATTTCAGCCCGTCGATAAAGTTCCCGACTATCCAGCCCGTACCGATAACGGCCAATTTCATAGCTTCACCGCTTTCTTATACTCTGCGCCCCATGACCGTGCAGGTGCGCAGGGGGAATATGATATCAAACTTGTTCTTCTTGTAGAAATTTATTGCATTGGTGTTGTATGAGTCGACGACGAGCATAATGCCCTTGCTGCCGAGCTCCTTCAAATGCGCGATAAGCGTCTCGAAGAGCTTAGTGCCCAGCCCGCAGCGCTGATAGCCCGGCTCTAAATTTATGTGCATATGCGCGGGATAGCTCTTTGCGAATATGGCGGGCCCGTAAACGGAAGCCCACGACTCCAAGACGTCCGTTTTTTTGCAGCCCTTGACGCGGGGGAGATATTCGGCTTTGAATATCTGCTTATATCTCTTATAGTCCGGCGCGCAGAGAATATAGCCTATCGCGGTGTCGGTATCTTCGTCGACGGCGATAAAGCAGTGCTCCGCCTCATGCTCGATATAGTAGTCGCAGAACGTGGCGAGCAAAAAGCGCATCGACTTCTCCTCTCGCGCGGTGCTGCCCGCCGTGTCAAGGCAGACGTTGCGCACGTCGTCACGGTATTTTTCGCTGTACTGTTTGATTGTTATGGCCATGTCTTATTCCTCAAAATCTATATGTATATGGTTTTCTCCGTCCCGAAGCTCAAATTCGCAGCCGCTGCCGTAAGTGAACCGCGCCCTTTGCGGAACGGTTACATAAAAGTCCGCTTCGCTCTCCGTTCTTTTGAACGTGACGGAGATTTTGCCGCGTACCGTGGTTATGTGTCCGCTCGCATAGTTAAGCCCGTCGGGTATCTGCGGAGCTATTAAAATATGCTCGTAGCCCGCCGAGGTTTTTTCCTGCGTGATGCCGAGGATGAACGAGAACAGATAGCGTGTTGCCGCGCCGAACATCGGGTGGCTGTGAGAACGCTCGCCGTCCCAGTTCTCCCATATAGTGGTAGCGCCCTGCTTTTTCATGTTATAAAACGAGTCCTTGCCCTCGGAGGTCAGCAGACGGAAAGCCGTGTTTGCGTCTCCGCGCTCAAACAGCACGCGGATCAGAATATCCGTGCCGAAAATGCCCGTATCAAAAGAGTCCGCGGCGGAATATTTTTTTCGCGTGTTTTCATAGGCGCGCTCGCCGCCGAGCCCGATGTCTGTTGCGAAGCTGTTCGCGCCCTGCACGTCGCCGATGAAAGAGCCTGTCTGCGGACTGTAATACGCGTTGAGAATAGCCTGTCGCTTTTCCTCTATGCGCCGGCCGAGCATCTGAGCCGTCTCATTTTCACCGATAGCCTCAGCGGCCTCTTTTGTCATCAGCATTTGCTTGACATAGAGCGCGGTATTGACAAACGGCTCGCAAATCGCTATGGGCTCGGGTGTGCACCAGTCGCCTAAGCACCAGCCGCCCTGCTCCTCGCGGCAGACGAGCCCGCCGGAGCTGCGCGAGTCGAGATAATCAAAATATCGCAAAATCTTCGGCAGATATCGGCGGAAAGTCTCCCTGTCGCCGTATATCTTATACATCTCATACGGCACGACCGCTATCGCGCCGCCCCAGCCCGCGGGGCCTCCTCCGCCGCCCATAAAGGGCGCGGTGTGCTGAACATGGCCGTTATCCGTGCTCTGGCAGTCGGAGATATCCTCGAGCCACTTTTGATAGAACTTTTGCGAATCGAGCAGCATCATCGCCGCCTCGCAGCAGAGCTGACCGTCGCCCGTGTAGCCGAGCCGCTCTATGTGCGGGCAGTCGGAGGGCACGCCCGAGTGCATATTGCTGAGCTGCGTTCTGATATATGCGTCATAGAGCCAGTTGAGCATCTCGCTGTCCGACTCGAACGCCGAGGTGACGGCGCAGTCCGAGTGGACGACCTCGCAGCGCACGGGCTTAGCGTTGTTCGTCAGCTCGAAATATCTGAAGCCGTGCCAGGTAAACCACGGCATACATTCCTCGCCCTTTTTGGCGTTGCGGTATTCGTCGCACTGAATCTGCCCGGGGTCGCAGGAATCAAAATTCAGCGTCCCGTCCGCGTTTATTTCCTCGCTGCAGCGGACGGTTATATAAGCGCCGTCCTCCGTCGCCGCGACAACGGGATAGCCCGAAATATTCTCGCCCATGTCGTAGACGGAAACCGCGCCGAGGTCAACGAGCTTTTTCGGCTCTATTATGCGCGTCACCCTGTCTGCGGGGCAGTCCTGAATGAAAAATTCCGTCTCGTGCGCGGGCGCTTTAATGACTTTTTTGAAGCCGTCCCGAGCCGTCAGCTCGTCCGACAAATCCATGTCGTGAGCTTCGCCGAAATATATGTTGTTCTCTGTTATGCGGCTCTGCCGCCACAGGAGCTTTTCGTCGGAGACGAAAGTGTATAATTTCCCGTCTCTGTCCTCGGCATCGATTTTGTAGCAGAGCTTTATGTCGCCGTATTTTGTGTACCCCTCGGCGTTGCGCTTTTTCTGCGCGAACCAGCCGCAGCCGAGAACAGCTCGGATATCATTTTCGCCGTCGACAAGAAATTTTGATATGTCGTATCTCACGGCATATGTGCGGTAGGACAGCTCGTCTGTTATGGGGTACTCGAACGCCGTCAGATCGCGCTTGCAGTATTGGCTGTTGACGGGGACAAATTTGTCCTCGGACACCTCGCGCCCGTTTATCCACAGGCGGAAAAAACCGAGCCCGCAGACGGTAATCTCGGCTCTTTCGGGCTTTTCGATAAAGAAGCTGCCCTTTATTACGGGCGAGGTGCAGCCGCTTTCGCAGGTCACCCACTCTGCGCTGCCGAAAAGTTCGCCGAAGTTCATATCATTCCTCTCCTTCAAGTTGCGCTTTTCTGTTTTCGAGCTCCTCCCACTGAAGCATAAGCTCGGTCTGCTCGCCGTTGAGCCTGCCGAGCGTCTCCGTCAGCTCCATGACGCGCGCGTAGTCCGCCGCCGTTTCGGGAGTTGATATCTCCGCATTTGTATTTGCTATCAGCTCGTCGAGCTCGTTTATCCGCTCCTCGCACCGTTTAATTGCGGTCGCCGTTCGGCGCAGCTCGCTCTCGCGCTCCTTGCGGCGCTTATAGTCCTCGCCGCCCTTGCCGACGGTCTTTGCGGTTTTCGGTTTCTCCGCGCTCTGCTCGGCAATCCTCGCCGCGTAGTCGTCGTAGCCGCCGTCAAAGCTCTCCGCGCCGCCCATGCCTATAGACAGCACGCGGGTGGACAGCTTGTTTATGAAATATCTGTCGTGGGATACTACGAGCATAGTGCCGCCGAAATCGAGCAGAGCCGCCTCAAGCGCCTCTCTCGACGGGATATCGAGGTGGTTGGTCGGCTCGTCGAGCAGCAGGACGTTTGCGCCCGAAAGCATGAGCTTCAGCAGCGAGAGCCGCGCCTTTTCGCCGCCGCTCAAAGTCTCGACCTTCTTGAAAACATCGTCGGCACAGAACAAAAACTGACCGAGCAGAGTGCGCACTCGTGCCTCGGTGAAGTCGCGGTGGAGATTCCATATCTCGTCTAAGACAGTGTTGCAGCCGTCTAAAGACGAGAGCGTCTGATCGAAATACCCCAACTGAACGCCCGCACCGAAGAGATATGAGCCGGAGTCGGCTCTCTCCTTGCCGATAAGTATTTTTAAAAGAGTTGTCTTTCCGCAGCCGTTCGGGCCGAGAAGAAATGCGCGGTCGAAGCGGCGAAGCTGAAACTCGACTCCGCTGAAAAGGTCTTTGCTGCCAAACGACTTTGAAAGCCCTCTGACGTTGAGAACCTCGTTGCCGGTCGGCTCGACCTCGCCGAAGGTGAAGCCGAGAGTTTTCGCCGAGCGGTCGGGCGTGTCAAGCTCCGCAAGCTTTTTGTCGAGCATCTTCTGCTTGCTGTCCGCCGTTATGAAGTGCCGCCAGCGGCGCTGCTGCTCGATGATACCCTCGAGGCGGTGAACCTCGTCCATCTGCCGCTCGTAGTGGCGGCGCTCTATCTCATCGCGCTCGGTTTTCTGCTCGAGAAAGCGGGAATAGCCGCCGTTGAACATCTCGATTTTACCGTTTTCGAGCAGCATGGTCCTAGTTGTCACCTTGTCGAGAAAATAGCGGTCGTGGCTTATTATGACCGCGCTGCCGCGGTAGTCGTTGATGAAGCTTTCGAGCCATTCGAGGCTTGTCAGATCTATGTGGTTGGTCGGCTCGTCGAGCAGGAGCAGGTCGGGCGCGCTCAAAAGCAGCTTGCCCAAAGCGAGCTTTGACCGCTGGCCGCCCGAGAGCAGGGAGCAGGGGAGCGAGAAATCGCTTTCCGAAAAGCCTAAGCCCGTCAGCGCGGAGCGGGTGCGGCTTTTGTAGGTCAGCCCGCCCCCGTCCTCAAATTCGGTGTGCAGCCTGTTCTGCTCGGCGATAAGCGCGTCGATATCCCCGCGCCCTGCCTCAATGAGGTCGGCGAGCTCCTCGAGCCGCTTCTCTTTTTTCATAAGAGGCTCGAACACGCTCTCCATCTCGTCATAGACCGTCTTTTGACTCCCCGCGCAGGCGTGCTGCTCGAGGTAGCCTATTTTTATGCTTTTTCCGGGATATATCCCGCCGGAGCTCGGCTCAAGCTCGCCCGTGATGAGCTTGAACAGGGTCGTCTTGCCCGTCGCGTTAGAGCCGATAAAGCCTATCTTATCGCGCTCACCGACTTCAAAGCTCACGCCCGAAAACAGCGTGCGCTCGCCGAACTCCATGTCAAGATTCTGTACGCTTAAAACTGCCATGTGTAATATCAGACCCTCGTCTCCAGAGCCCTTGCTTCTCCGTTTATTTTATAGCTTCCGCAGCCTGCGGGAATGAAAATACTGCCGCCCTTTGAAAATTCGAGTGTCTCGCCCGCACATTCGAGAGTGCCGGAGCCGTCGAGGATCAGCAGCGATACGAAGGATTTTTCGTCCGCGCCTCCCTCGAAAGAGCCGTCAATATCAATGACCCGCTCGGTAAAAAACGGGCAGGATACGAGCTTTGTAACGTTGCCGTCCTTTTCGGGGACGTATGGGTTTTTGTATACGCCCGTGTGCGTGACGTTCACTGCGTCCTCAACGTGAAGCTCGCGCGGCTTGCCGTCAAGCCCCAAACGTCCGTAGTCGTATATCCTGTATGTAGTGTCTGAGTTCTGCTGGACCTCGGCGAGCAATATGCCTTTGCATATCGCGTGGAGCGTGCCGGATTCTATAAAGAAGAAGTCGCCCTTCTTGACCGGGACCTTCTTCACATAATCGGTCAGCGTGCCGTCGGTTACAGACTGTCTGAACTCCTCGCGGGTCAGGTCTTTTTCGAAGCCGAGCAGAAGATGCGCGCCCGGCTCGCAGTCGAGAATATACCATGACTCGGTCTTTCCCGCGCCCGCGCCCTTTTTCAGGCAGTAGGCATCGTCGGGATGCACCTGCACCGACAGGTCGGCCGCCGCGTCGATAAATTTTATCAGCACGGGAAAATCCGAGAAGCCCGCGCAGTTTTTGCCGCCTATTTCCGGGTGGGCGAGATATACCTCGCGCAGCGTCTCTCCCGCAAATTCGCCGTTTGCTACAGTCGAGCTGCCGTTTTTGTGCGCGGACATGACCCACGCCTCGGCGGCGTTTCTCTTGTCGGTGACGACGGAATATTCATCAATGAGTCTGCGCCCGCCCCAGACCGTCTCCGAGACAAAGGGCGTCAATACCATGGGATAAAGCTTCAAAGCGATTCTCCTTTATATATGCGTCATTATATATTTTTGCGTCCGGGTGAAAAAATATCGCCCTGCTGAATTATTTTATCATATTTGTCCCATAATTGCTATACAAATAATACCGGGAGGACGAAAAAATGGTTACTGCTTTCAAATATCTGCTCGGAGGAAAGCTCAAAAAGGCGGACGAAGCCCCCAACAGGGAGGAACAGCTGCTTGTGGACATAAGGGCGCTCAAAAAGGAGATGGACGCGGCATATCTGCGGTTTGAATACGGCGAGGATGACGACTCGGTAGAAGCCGCGATATATGAGATAGAATCGCTCAAGCGCCGATACCACAGGCTTTTGAAGCTCGCAAAGCAGGAGGGACTTGAAAGCAGCGACATCGCCGTCTGCTACAAACAGGAATGAGGGGATAGCCATGTCAACGGGAATGAAAACGGTTTTAGTGATTGTTGCCGCGGCGGCAGCGCTTGCGATAACGGTGTTCGCCGTGACCGAAAGGCGCGGTTTTTCGGCGCTTTTTCTCAATGCCTTGGGCGGCATGGCGGCTCTGTTTGCCGTCAACATAACGGGACTTGCGACGGGCATACAGCTCTCCGTCAACCGCTGGTCGCTCGGCGCGGGGGCGCTGCTCGGAGTGCCCGGAGTGATATCAATGCTGATACTCGACACTGTGTTCAAATAAAGCTGCCCGCAGGCGGCAAAGAGCACTTCTGCGGGCGGTCTGCAAAAAATCAATTTTTTTTAAATTATGCTTGACATTCGCGCGGCGTTCATATATAATAGGCTCTGCTGAACGGGAGAAACCCGAAAAATTCAGCTCAGACGGACGCTTAGCTCAGCTGGTAGAGCATTCGCTTGACGTGCGAAGGGTCAGCGGTTCGAGTCCGTTAGCGTCCACCAGAAAACAGGTAAGCATTTTCGATGCTTGCCTGTTTTTTTATTTATTTCTAAACCCCAATACCTAAACTCTAACTATAAAACTGTTCCCAAAAAACATAAAGTGTGATATAATTGCATCGGAAAAATCGCTTGAAAGGAGCGAAATTATGGAAAATGCGAAAGAACCCATCACCCGATATGTCGAGGACAGGTATGCGAAGCTCAACGAGTTTGTTTCCATGCAGCCCGATATGTCGGCGCTGCCGGATTTTGAGAACGAGAGGGACAGACTGCCCGAGCCCGTGTGGGCGGGTCACGGCGATGAAATAGACGCCTACTATAAGGCGTGGGAGATAGCTTTCCGCAACCTCGGAAAGCCGACGAAAGAGAGCGGCTTTGTCTCGCCCTATATCGACGCCGCGTTCAACGACCATATATTCATGTGGGATTCCTGCTTTATGCTCATGTTCGGGAAATACGGCGACAGCGTCCACTGCTTCCAGAAAACGCTCGACAATTTCTACTGCAAGCAGCACAAGGACGGCTTCATCTGCCGCGAGATAAACGAATTAGACGGCGTTGACCGATTCTATCGCCACGACCCGACGAGCACGGGACCCGAGATAATGGCGTGGTGCGAGTGGCAGTATTATAAGAACTACGGCGATAAGGAGAGGCTCAAAAAAGTCTATTATCCGCTGCTCTCGTTCCACCATTGGCTCAAGAATTATCATCGCTGGAAGGACGGGAGCTATTGGTCGAGCGGCTGGGGCTGCGGCATGGACAATCTGCCGCGCTGCGACCTCAGTCTCGTTCCCGATTCGGAGGACTGGATGCTCGAGACCTTCCACCACAGCTATATGTCCTGGATAGACGCGACACTTCAGGCGGCGATGAGCTGCGAATATCTTATTATGATGGCGGAGGAGCTCGGTATCACCGACGACGTTGACGCACTCAGGGACGAATACGATAATCTCGTCAGGTTCGTCAACGAGAAGATGTGGAGCGAAAAAGACGGGTTCTATTATGACCTCAAGGCGGACGGGAGCTTCCTTGCCGTCAAGACCGTCGCTGCGTTCTGGGCGCTTATAGCAAAAATTGCTCCGCCCGACAGGGTGGACGCGCTCTGCCGTCACCTCGAGGATAAAAATGAATTCAACCGCCCGAACCGCGTCCCCGCGCTCTCCGCGGATCACCCGGACTACAAAGATAACGGCGGCTACTGGAACGGCGGAGTCTGGGCGCCGACCGATTATATGATACTCTGCGGGCTCTCCGCAAACGGAAAAGAGAAACTTGCAAAAGAGATAGCCGAGTGCTGCTATAAAAACTGCATCGAGGTCTATAAAAAGACGGGCACTTTCTGGGAGAACTATGCCCCCGAGACTGCCGACCGCGGCGACCCCGCGCGCGAGGATTTTGTCGGCTGGACGGGCATATTCCCTATAACCGTTTTGATAGAGTACATCCTCGGAATCAGAGTCTCCGCCGAAAAGTCGGAGATAGTCTGGCGCGTGAACAGGCTCGAGGAGCACGGAATAAAGAAGCTGCCCGTCGGCAGGGATTCGTTCGTCACCCTCATGTGCAAGGCGAGAAAATCCCAAGACGAGAAGCCCGAAATAACTGTCGAGAGCGACAGACCCGTTAAAGTAAAGGTAATTTACGGCGGGGATATGCAGCTCTCGCTCGAGATTTGACGGAGGAACTTATGAAGCTTGAAGTGAATTTCAAAAAAACAGTCGGCAAAATAAAGCCGATGAACGCCGTCAACAACGGCCCCGTATATACGGACAACGGCGACCAGAATCTCACGAATCTGCCGGACTTCAGGGAGGCGAACATCCCGTTTGCCAGAACGCACGATTCGTCCATATGCTATGACTACGGCGGAGAGCACACGGTCGATATACATAATATATTCACCGATTTCGACGCCGACCCGTATTCGCCCGAGTCCTATGACTTCACGCTGACGGATATTTATCTCGGCACGATTATGCGCGCGGGCGCAAAGGTGTTTTACCGCCTCGGCAGTAAAATCGAGCATTGGCCGAAGCACTACGGCGTGATGCCGCCCAAGGACTACGAAAAATGGGCGGTGGTCTGCGAGCATATCATAATGCACATGAACGAGGGCTGGGCGAACGGCTTTCACATGGGTATTGAGTATTGGGAGATTTGGAACGAGCCGGACTTGAACCAAAAGTGCTGGACGGGAACGCCGGAGGAGTTCTATGACTTTTTTGCAACGGCGGCGAAGTATCTGAAAGCGCGGTTCCCGTCGCTCAAAATCGGCGGACCCGCGGTCTGCGGCTACAATGAAAAATGGCTCGACGCATTCTTTGAAAAGATGAGAGAAGAAAGTGTGCCGATGGACTTCTATTCGTGGCACTGCTACGGGTCGAAGGTAAGCGATTTCACATCCGACGCGCGCCGACACCGTGCCATGCTCGACCGCCACGGCTACACGGACACCGAGAGCATATTGAACGAGTGGAACTATGTCTGCGGCTGGAGCGGCGACGACTGGAGGCGTAGCCTTGAAACCGAGGCTTCGCTGAAGGGCGCCGCGTTTATCGCCGCCGTTATGAGCGCCTGCCAGCGTGAAAAAACCGATATGCTCATGTACTATGACGCGCGGGTAAATTCGAGCATGAACGGGCTGTTTAAGCGCGGCACGCTGGACAGATTAAAGGGCTATTACTCCGTTAAGGCATGGGGCGAGCTGCTCTCGCTTCAAGATGAATGCGCCCTGAGCTGCGATGTGCCGGATATCTATTCCGCCGCCGCGACGGACGGGGAGAGATCAATGCTGCTCGTCGCATATTATACAGACGCCGCCGCGCCTCTGCCGCGCACGTTCAAGGTCGAAACGGGCGAAGACAAGCTATATACCATTTATATACTTGATGAGGAGCACGACATGGAGCCCTGTGAGACAACAGCCTCGGACGGCGGCAGCTTTATTCTGACAGTAAAGCCGAACACCGTAGTTGTTATAGGATAAAATTTGATGTTAAAAATGCCGATAAAAACCACTTGCTATGCAAGTGGAATGTACGGGCTTAAGTGTCAGGTATTGAAAAAAGAACACCGCTCTGCAAAATAAGAATAAAGTAAAACCACCGGCTCAGCCGGTGGTTATTATTATACTATCCCAAAAAGGATCTATATGGACAAAAGTGATATTCCGGGCTTTGTCCGGAGTGATATTTTCCTTTCGGAAAGTGATATAAAAGCCTGTCGGCTTTCGTGATATTATATTCGCCGGTTAAACTGCCGCAGGCAACATAACTATACGAAGCATAATATCACTGTCCGAAGTACAATATAACTCGCCGTCAAGCGAATATAACTGAGGCGCACTTCCTTACGGAGTGCGCCTCTCCCGGCTGTTATTTCTTAAAAGGCTTGACGATATAATAGAGTATCAGCTCAACAGTATCAACAAATTTTGCGCCGAATTTGTTCAAGCTCTCCTTTGCGCGCTCTTCGCCCGAGCCGCCTGTCCAGTCGAGCGGATCGGAAATGAGAAGTATCTTAAACGTAGTCTGAGCCTCCATGCCCTCGTAGTTGCCCATGCCGGTGACAGTAACGGTGGCAGTGCCCTTTTCTACGTTGTCGGCGAAAGCGACGGTGTAGTCAACGCCCTCGGCGAGAACTCTGTCAAGGCACTTGACGGTGATTTCCGGAGTTATCTCGGAGCCGGTGCGCTTCTGAGACGGGATGTGTGCTATTGTCAATCCCTCGTTCTTGAGGGTGAGATTTTGATTCAGAAAATCCGTCCTCGCAGAGAGAAAATCCGTAACAACCTTTAAGTCGGCGAAATATTGGGCTTCGATTTCGCGTTCGGAGGTTGTGGCGTAGTAATCCCACCTGATAGCGTTCATTATTGCGGCATCTTTTATATTATCGATATACATATCGATGTTCGCATTGAGCTCGGATTGTGCTGCATGATAGAAGTTGTTCTTCCATTCGGATTCGACGGTTTCGACAAAATCTGCGTGTCTGAATCCCAGAGCATATATGTTCGGAGTCGCCTTTACCGTGTCGTTCCCCATCAAAGCGTTATACCAAAGAGTTCTCGTCTTGGCGTTCCACTGCAGGGGATCGCTTATTGTGTGACCTGCCCGTACATTATTTGCTGCCGAGTCAAAGTCCCAAATGGGGCCGGCACAAATTTTTCCGTTGGCATCTTTATAGAAATAGTTGCTGGTTATGCCCGCATCCCAGTCTCCGGACCACTCCTCGATAAGGTACTGCCTTGCATAAGACAGGGTATCGATATATTCCGAATAATGCTTGCCCAAAGAGTTGTAGCCGGTATCGCTGTAAAGGGCGTCCTCCATCTCCTGCCAGTAGCCGCTGATATATTCAATTTGCGCCTGCGAAGCATATTCGGGGGATTTCAAAATTACCGGCTGAGAGCGTTTTGTAACGAAACCGCTTGCCTCGTTGGGGTAACGGCTGCCCAATTCGAGCTCCATTAAATATCCGCCGGTAATATCCGCAGGTTCATTGGGAATTTCGTACCACCTCTGCGTGCTCTCGAGGCTTCCGCTGTATTTTCCGTAGAAGCCCTGCGCGGGTAAGGTTGAAAAATCGAGGTCGGGATTCAAATCCTCCGTAGCCTCTTCCAGGTCGAAAATATCAACGCGATTCTTGTTTATCTCAACTTTTTCCGTTATAAGATAAACGCCCTTGTATTCGCCGTTGACATAGAGGTCTATGCTTCTGCAATCGGGAGTTTCACGCAACCCGATTTCCGCGCCGACGCTGAAAATAATCTGATTACGCAGAAGACTGAGATCCTCATAGTTTGCCAAAAGGCACCAGCTTTTCGCTTTTTCCATGCCGAAAAGCTTTGCTTTGGAACCGAGCTTGATGTTGTAGGGCTTTTTCGGATAGCCCCAGGTTGAGTTGCCTCTGC